>Ga0187781_10000013_pt1 | contig 138135 bp, 121 predicted proteins | sample 0715_SJ02_MP02_2_FD_132447 | JGI IMG/M metagenome (GOLD analysis project Ga0187781, IMG submission 132447) | Tropical peat soil microbial communities from peatlands in Department of Meta, Colombia - 0715_SJ02_MP02_20_MG | ecosystem: Environmental > Terrestrial > Soil > Wetlands > Peat...
AGGCAAGATAGAGTTCCGAGGCGTTGGGTAGGTTTATCCGGTTGGCGGTGAGCCCGGAGCCCAAGCTAAGATCGCGCGGAGCAGCCCCGCAAGGGAGACTCCGAGAGCAGGTCAGGCGAGGGTAAAAAGCGAGCTACTGGCCGAGAAGAACGGACTCGACACCACCTCGGAACTCTTATTCTTTGGCTATTGGGCTCTCGGCAGTTGGCTTTTCGCTCCTGCATCCTCTCCTCTCTTCATCTTTTCCCGCCCGCGATTCAAGCCATTCAGCAACAGAGGCGTCTGCAGAGAGGAAAGAGGCGCCCGTGCCTCCGCTTTGAGCTAACAGCCAAGGGCCAATGGCCAAGAGCTGATCCTAGTCTACGTGCTCGCCCTCGGCAAAGCCCGGCTCGGCAACGGGCAGAACGTCGCGTTCTCCTGCGACCCAAACGTAGAGCGTGGGCAGCAGAAAGATGCTCATGACCAGATCGGAGATCAACCCCCCCACGATGACGATGGCAAAGGGACGTTGCGAGTCCGAGCCAATCGCATGGGACATGGCCGCGGGCAGAAGCCCCAAAGTCGCGACCAGCATGGTCATCATGATGGGCCTTAAGCGGAGCACGGCGCCTTCCACCGCGGCATCCTCGATCGAATACCGGCGCGCACGCAACTGATTGATGTATTCCAGCATAATGACGCCGGTCTGAACGGACACTCCGAAAAGGGCCAAGAATCCTACACCGGACGAGACGCTGAAATTTGTGCCGGTGAACAAGAGAGCCAATAGGCCGCCGATCCGAGCCATGGCAACGTTGGCCATAATCAGCAAAGCCCACTTGAACGACTTGAACATGGTGTAAAGGATGATGAAGATGATCATGATCGTGATCGGAAGCACGACCAACAGCCGCTCATCCGCCCTTTTCTTGCTCTGATACTCACCCTCCCAATCAATGTGATAACCGGCGGGTAGCTGGACTTGCTTCTGGACCTTCTCCATCGACTCTTCGACCGCGCCCCCGAGATCGCGGCCGCGCACGCTATACTTGATGGCGACGTAGCGCTGATTGCCTTCGCGATAGATTTCCGAACCGCCGTCGGTCAACTGGATCTTGCAGAGCTGGGCCAGCGAAACACGCTCTCCGGCGGGAGAAAGCAGGCGAATCTTCTCAATGGCTTCTTTGGTGTCGCGATATTGGGGGAGATAGCGTAAGACAAGGTCATAGCGCGCCTCACCTTGCAAAACCTGGGTGAGGGCGTTGCCGCCGACCGCAGTCTGCACCGCATCCTGCACATCGGCGACGTTGATCTGGTAACGAGCCGCAGCGTCGCGATCAACAGTCACATTCATGTTGGGCTGGCCGAGCACGCGAAAGACGCCCAAGTCCTCGATTCCCTTGACCCCGCGCATTATGGCGACGATCTGGTCGGCCTTGTCTTCGAGAGTTCTCAAATCATCGCCGTAGACCTTGGTGGCGAGCTCCCCCTTGACGCCGCTGACCGCTTCCTCCATGTTGTCTTCGATGGGTTGAGAGAATCCCCAGACCACACCGGGAATCTTATCGAGTTGGCGCTGCATGGCGGCGATCAACTCGTCCGTGTTCTCGCGGAAAACGGGCCGCCATTGGTCTTTGGGTTTCAGGTCAACGAAGTATTCGGTGTTAAAGAAACCGGTCGTGTCGGTTCCGTCATCAGGGCGTCCCACCTGGCTCGTGCATTGCGGAACTTCCGGGAAAGAGCACAGCACCAGGCGGGCCTGGTTGGCAACGCGGATGCCCTCATCCGGTCCTGTGCTCGGGGCGAGGGTACCGCGAACCCACAGCGCACCTTCATCCAGGTGCGGTAGAAATTCCGAGCCAATTAGTCCGCCGAATGCTAGATAAAGCGCCAGAGCAAGGCCGAGCACGCCGACGCCTACCGTTAGCCCGCGCCGCCGAATCGCCAAACGAACCGCATGCGCATATCGCTCGGTGAGGAAGTGCATGACCGGGTTGTGCCATTCCTTGGCGCCTTTGGCGAAAGCGAAGCTGGCCAGCACCGGCGCGATCAGCATGGAGAAGATCAGAGCGCCGAGCAGTGCGAAAGCGACGGTCCAGGCCATGGGCTGAAACAATCGGCCTTCCACCCGTTGCAGCGTGAAGATGGGCAGGTAAGCGGTGATGATGATCGCGATCGCATAGAAGACCGGGCGCTGCACTTCGTGCGATGCATCGCTGATCTTTTCCGTCGGCGTTTTTGTACCGTTGGCAAAGTTCATGTGGCGGACGATGTTTTCGATCATCACCACCGCGCCGTCCACGACCATGCCAAAATCCAGCGCTCCCAGGGAAAGCAGATTGGCGGGAATCTGTCTCAAGTCGAGACAGATCGAGGCAAACAAGAGTGAGAACGGAATCGTAGCAGCGACAATGAGCGCGCCACGGACGTTGCCCAGGAACAGAAACAGGATGATCGAGACCAGGATCATTCCTTCGGTGAGGTTATGCAGCACGGTGTGGCTGGTGAAATGAACCAAGTCGCTGCGATCGATGAAAGGAACGATCTTCACCCCCTTGGGAAGGATGTGATCGTTCATTTCCTGGATTTTCGCCTCTAGTGCTCTCAGAGCAGGGTCCGCTGGCGCGCCCTTGCGAAGAAGCACAATGCCAGAAATCACGTCGTCATTGTCGATGATCTTTCCGTCTTCGCGATGAATCGCCCGAGCGAATTGGCCAAGACGGATCTTCGGTCCCTGCGAAACGACTGCGATGTCCCTGACGCGAAGCGGCGTACCATTCTTGGTGAGAATGACCGTCTGCTCGATGTCGCGGACTCGATCGACGAGGCCGACTTCGCGCACATTGATCTGTTGCAGTCCGGCCTGGATAAAACTGCCTCCGGCATTGGCGTTGTTGTTGGTCAGTTGCGCCTCGACCTGGGCCAGGCTGAGGCCGTAAGAAATGAGCTTGCCGGGATCCAGCCGAACCTGGTATTCGCGAGTGGGACCGCCGAAGCTGGCGACGTCAACGATGTCGGGAACAGACTTGAGGTTCTTTTCGACGATCCAGTCTTCGATGGATTTTAGCTCCATCGGGTCATACTTGGGATTGTTGCTGCGCAGGGTGAAAAAATAAATCTGGCCGACGGGACTCCAGTCGGTGCCCATCTGCGGCGCGACGTTCGGCGGCAGGGTGACCTGGCTCAGGCGCTCTAGGACGCGCTCGCGATTCCACGCGTTGTCGGTTCCATCTTCGAAAATCAGCTTGAGGTCGGAGAGGCCGAACAGCGAGAACGAGCGCAGGTGCACCACGCCGGGGATGCCGTTCATAGAGGTTTCCAGCGGAATGGTGACTTGTTGCTCGATTTGCTCGGCGGAGATTCCGGGCCACTGGGTGATGATCTCGACGTAGTTGTCGGCTACATCGGGATAGGCCTCGATAGGCAGATTGTGGAACGAGACGATGCCCCAGGCAAACAACAGCAGCGCACCGCCCAGGATTAGCAGGCGGTTGCCGAGGGCGAAATCGACGAGGCGGCGAATCATCTGTCAGTCCCGTTCCATGACGTTCCCGTTAGTGCAAAGCAGATGCGCGCGAGATCCCTTGCTCCGCCTGAAATGCGGCTTCGCTCGGGATGACGCCGCCGATAATTTGACGCTTCGCGTTCCAAGTGAGCGGCTCCTATTGTTCCACCGTGCTTTGCAGATCGAGCGCATTCAACACCACCTGATCGCCGGGCTTGATTCCCGAGACGATCTCCTGCTGCTTATTCGCCAACATCTTTCCCGTAACAACCTCGACGCGCTTGAAATGTCCGCCGCCCAACGGCGCGTAAACCCATTCGCGGTCGTGCAGGTGCAGAATCGCAGTCGCAGGCACGGCGGAGTGGGTCTCGGGCTGTTTGCCGTAGAACGTGGCGGTGGCAAACATTCCGATGCGCATCATCCCTGGGTTCTTGACTTCCAGACGAACCTTGGCGGTACGGATGTTGGGATCGAGAATGGGAAGAATGTTGTCCACGCGGCCCTTGAGGACCTGGTTGGGATAGGCATTCAGGCGGATGTCTGCGTACTCCCCGACGTGCACCGCATCGAGGTCGTTTTCGTAGACGTCGCAGATGATCCAGACGTAAGAAAGGTCCGAAATCGTAAACGGGTTCGGACCCGACAAGCCTTGCACACCCGCGGCGTTGGTGACCTGCTGGTCGGTAATCACACCAGAGATGGGAGCGGTGATATCGACAATGCCCGACGGATGCTCTTTATCAATGCCGAGAAGGCGCAATTGCTCGGTCGCGGCGTTGAGGTCGGCTTTGGCATCGGCTTCGGTATCGTCGGCCTGCTCGAGGGCGCTTTTGGCGATGGCGCCCTTGTCGTAGAGAGTCTGTGCGCGCTCGAGCTGAATGCGGGCCAGGCGCTCGTCGTTTTCCGCTTTTAGGTAGGTTTGGTAAGCGCCGGAAACGTCGCTGCTGCGGACTCGGAGCAGCAACTGGCCTTTCTGCACGGTATCGCCGAGGCGAGCCTTGATCTCGACGACGCGACCGGAAGCCAGAGAAATCACCGGTACGGCGCGAGCGATATCGGGCTGCACGACGCCGGTCACGTTCAGTGCGGGGACCGCTTTGTACTCGACGGCCGTCGCCAGCGGGAACTGGTCGGCATGGTCCACCTTGAAGTTGTTGGCGTCGAGCTCGGGCTCGACGGTGGCTTTGGGCGGGGCCTCGGCATTCGGGTCCGCCTTGCCGTTGCAGCCAGCGAGCACAAGCGACAGAGGCAAGCACAGTGCTAGCGGAAGAATTCGGTTCGTAAGTTGACTCCTCATGGGATGACCTCTCGTCCCACAGCCAGGTTCATCTGGGCAGCCGTTGTGAGATATGTGCCCACAAGATTGACGTAATTCAACTGCACAGTGCGGTAGTCGCTCTCGGCGTTCAGAAAATCGAGCAGAGACGCGCCGCCGTGCTGATAGGAAAAGAAAACCGTGTCGCGCACGCGAACCGCCTGATCCAGATACTGGCGCTTGTAGGGCTTCAGCAGGGCGATATTGCTATTGAGAAGGGCGTAGGCCGAATCGACATCACTGTAGACTTGGGTTTCAACCCCCTGGCGCAGCTTCTCGTTGCGATTGATGTCTATCTTTGTGCGCAGCTTTTCGCCCTGGTTGCGGTCGAAAACTCTGAGCGGCACGCTCACGCTTGCGCCGATGGTGTTGGTCGCGAGCGGGTTATTGTCCGAGGCGTTGTGCGTGTACCACACGCCGATAGTGGGATCGGTCGAGCCGTTCGCCTCGGCCAGCTTGTAATTGGTTTCCGCCTGTGTCACGGAAAGCACTGCGGCGCGCAGATCCGGCCGTGCATCCAAAGCGTCCTTGCGATAGTCGTTGAGCGGAAGGATATCCTCGCTGAAATCGAACGTTCCCTCGACGTCGAAGCTATCGACGGGTCGGCGGTCATCGAGTAACGCCAGCAGGTTGATTTTCGTTGTGCGCAGGTTGACCAGCGCGGTTTGCAGGTCAGATTCATATTGCAGCCGCTGCAGTTCGAGTCGGTCGAGATCGATTTGAGCGATGTCGCCTGCCTGATAGCGATCGCGGCTGATTTTGAGAACCTTGTCGTAGTAGTCAAGATTGTCCTGCGCCAGGCGCAGCACAGCTTTCGCCTGAAGAACGCCGACGAAGGCGCTGCGCAGGTTGAACAGCAGATTGCGCTCTAGGTCGTCCTGCTGCGCCCTGCCGATGGCTGTGCCTTCCTTGGCGCTCTCGTAACGCAGATGGCGCTTGTTTCTGCGCTCGAACAAATAACTGATGCCGGGCACCTCATACGTCCCGGCAAACACCGGCCACTTTCCATCCTTGGGAGCGATTTGCGTCCCGTCTACGGTGAGCGAGAGCTGGGGGTTCGGGCGCAGAAACGCGGTGATCTCTTCAGCCTTCAGCTCGTCGATGTTTAATCGTCCGGCTAAGAGGGTGGCATTGGCGATCTCGAAGTTGCTTTTCACCGTTTCCCAGGTCCAGACCTGCAATGGGGACGCAGGTGCCGGCGTCGGCTGCTGGGCAACCAGTGAGCCGGCGAGAATCGCCAGCAAGACCGATATCTGCCAGAGGTTCTTTGGCATCAGCCTCCCTCGAATGAGTTTTTGAAACAGTTCTCGCTGCGAGCCACTCGTTCTTGACGTGATTTTCTTTCGAGTATGCGGCTCCGCGCGTAACCATTTCATGAAGACGCGGGACCTACTGTGCCGTTTCCCGACGGAGCGGATCGCCGGATGCGACCCGGTTCTGCACCGAGCGAGCGGGCCCTGTAAAAAAACGACTACGCGAGGCAGGAAGCTGGAGGAGAGCGGCCTGCGGCAAGGGTGGTGGGCGCCGCCGGAACGAAAAGGGACATACTGGAAGGCAAATCGCCATGTTCGACGGCGAGCGCGAGCGACGAAGCCGATCCTACAAGTGCGGATGCAATCTGAAGCCTACAATTCCCTAGCGAGGTTTTGTCGCCGTTTGCCTGCTTCATGCTCCGCTTGCTGAGAGGGGATTCCTCCATTTCCGTCCGCATGGCCATGAGGTCGTCGGTGGCGGAAATCACAGGAAAGAGAATCACCAGCACACAGGCGAGAGCCATGAGGCACTGCGCGGAATTGAGCCTTCGCTCTGCGCACGCGCTTCTGGAAGTGCGCCAGAGCCACCAGGCGGGTATCGCCAGCAGCATCCAGGCGAGATTGAGCAGAAGTTCCATTAGCAAAAACCAGCAGTAAGGTGAGAACTCCCAGAGGCTTTAGTTTTTCAGAAAAAGCGAATTGAAGTCAACGTGACTTCCGTTTGCGAGCCCTCGCTCACGCAAGAACTCGCTTTAAGAGCATTCTGAAGTTGGAGGTCCGGCAGCAAATGTGGGAGAGTAAGGGAATGATGAAAGACCCGATTTGCATGAGGCCAGCATGAGTAGATTCTGCAATACGGCGCAGAATTTCGCGGCGCTCATCATCTTTGCGTGTACGATCATCGCGCTCCCCTTCGATTCGGCCGCAGCGCAGGGAACGCAGTCGGGCTCCGAAACTGCGCTGGCGAACTCGCAGAATGATCCGGGTCTGGTGATCGAAACCGATTCGCAGCTGCCGGATGGCTATCCCCATCGGCATTATGAACTTAATCTTCATGCGCGCGGCGGAACGATGATGCTGCACTGGAAACTGGAAAAAGGCAGTTTGCCGCCTGGGATGCAACTGAGGGATGACGGCCTCCTGCGCGGGGAGCCGACGCGAGCAGGAGAATTTCAATTCACAGTCTCGGTGACCGAGGGTGGCCGGCCGGAATCGGCGGTGCAAAAGAGTTTTGTCTTGAGGGTGGTCGCGGCCCTGGTTCTCAACTGGAAAAATCCGGCGCATGTGGCAGGAAACCGGATCGAGGGCAGCGCCACGATCACGAACACGACTCCCGATGACATGGATTTCACCTTTATCGTGCTGGCGGTTGCCGAAAACGGAAGGGCAACAGCGATCGGCTATCAGCACTACTTATTGCGCAGCGGCACCGTTGCGATGGAACTTCCCTTTGGCGACACCCTGCCGCGCGGAGGATATGTTGTCCATGTGGACGCGGTCGGCGAAGTGGAATCGAAGAACCTCATTTACCGCAAGCGCATGCAGACGCCGCGAGCGTTGCAAGTGGCCGTGGGGCCGTAGAGTCGTACGCAGCCCGCTGGCGAACCGTCTTTCCCTGGTGACCAGATGGGGCGAGGAATTCGGGATCAGTCGCGATGAGTTTTGGCGAACCCCTTGCGGATGACTTCGAGAGTGTCGTCCGCCAAGCCTAGCCCGGAGATCTGTTCCCGCGAAAACCACCGGACTTCGGCAGCATCACTGGCGGCGTAGAGTTGTCCGCCAACCACGCGGCAGAGGAAGTCAACCAGAACATAGTGGTATTGCACCCGGCCGCCAGAGTCGCGCAGAACACGGTCATAAACACCGAGCAGTTCCCCGGTTTCGACGAGCAGGCCAGTCTCTTCGCGAGCCTCGCGAGCGGCAGCCTCGCGGACCAGCTCACCCACTTCGAGAGCGCCTCCGGGAAGGGACCATTGTCCTGCGATCGGAGGGTGCGCACGCTTTACCAGAATCACGCGGCCATGCTCAATGATGATGGCGCCTACGCCGACCAAAGGCTGATCGGGGAATTCGCGTTTCATGCTGAAAAGGATTCTAAAACACGCCAGTACTAATTCTCCGCCTCTACGATAGGCCGCCTCTATGATTAAATGAGGGGCCTATGGCGCTCGAAGAGTACAAACGCAAACGGCGATTCGAGGAAACGCCCGAGCCGCCGCCCGCAGTGGAGGCCAAGCCGGGAAACCGCTTTGTGGTGCAGAAGCACGACGCCACGCGATTGCACTATGACTTTCGCCTGGAAATGGAGGGAGTGCTGAAATCATGGGCGGTGCCGAAGGGGCCGTCGCTCGATCCCGCGGATAAGCGGCTTGCCATGCAGGTGGAGGATCATCCCGTCTCGTACTTCGATTTCGAAGGCAATATTCCCGAAAACAACTATGGAGCGGGCACGGTAATGGTTTGGGACGTGGGCACATGGCAACCGCTGTCGCCGGTACCGGTGAAGGGAAAATACGTCGCAGGCACGGAAGCGGAGGCGGCGGCCATGCTCGGGAAAGGCGATCTGAAATTTCGGCTGAACGGGAAGCGGCTAAAGGGAGACTTTGCGCTGGTCAAGATGCGCGGGCGGCGTCCGGGGAGCAAAGGCAACGAATGGCTGATGATCAAGAAACACGATGAGTACGTGGTGGAGGGATACGACATTGAGGCGATTGACAAGTCAGTGATCAGCGGGCGCAGCATGGCGGAAATCGCCGGAGACGCGGGATCTGCAGAGTGGAAGAGTAGGCCAGCTGGACGCGGAAAGCTGAAGGCGGCCTGGCTGGCAGATGCGGTGGCGAGAGTTGAGAAGAAAAAAAAACTAACTACAGAAAGTCCAGAGGAACACGGAGGAAAAACACTACATAAAAGTGAAGCGCAGCCGAGGAAGACGGGTAGCACACGGAAATTCAAGGCCTCTGTGATTCCAGCGCCCTCTGTGGTTCAGGACGATCCCGTGCCTGTTCCCACGCCGGTGAAGCGGCCGATGCCCGCGACGATCCATCCCATGCTGGCGGAGGCGGTGGACAAACCTTTTGACGGCGCCGAGTGGCTGTTCGAGATTAAGTGGGATGGCTACCGCGCCATCGCGTTCATCGCAGACGGGAAGGTGCGGCTGGTGTCGCGCAATCAAAACGATTTGACGCCGCGCTACCCCGAGTTGAAAGATCTGGCGCAATCCATCAAGGCCACAAACGCGATTCTCGACGGCGAGGTGGTAGCGCTTGATGCCGACGGAGAGGCGTCCTTCAGTCTGATGCAGCAGCGAACCGGATTTCGCCCCGGTGGCCGCCGCGCGGCAGTCAACGCCGACGTGCCGGTGCTCTATTACGCATTCGACCTGCTATATCTCGATGGCTGCGATTGGCGGCGAGTTCCGCTGGAGGAGCGCAAGCGCAAACTGGCGTCGGTGCTGGTGGCGGGAGAGGTCATGGGCTATTCCGACCACTATGAGGAGCACGGCAAGGCATTGTTCGAGATGGCGCGGAGGAAGGGTCTGGAAGGGATTGTCGCGAAGAGGCGGGGCAGCTTCTACGAAGAACGGCGCAGCCGGGAGTGGCTCAAGATCAAGATTCGTCACCGGGTGGAATGCGTGATCGGCGGCTATACCGAACCTGAGGGCAGCCGGGCGCACTTTGGTTCTCTCGTTCTGGGGCTTTATGACAAGCAGGGACGCCTCATTCATGTAGGCCAGGCAGGGAGCGGGTTTGATCAGAACATGCTGGACGAAATCTGGAGGGTCCTAAAGAAGCTGGAAACGGAGAAGAACCCGTTCTTTGGAGAAGTGGAGGCCCTACGCACAGTGAAGTGGGTCAAGCCGAAGCTGGTCGCGGAAGTCGAGTTCGCGGAATGGACCGGCGGGACTGCGGATGGCAGCGGACCGAAGCTGCGCGCACCGGTGTTTCTGGGGTTGCGGGATGACAAGGATCCGAGAGAGTGTGTGATGGAGGCAGTTCGCGCTTGACGGCGTCCCAGGTGTCTGGCCAAGAATTTCGCGCAAGGGATTAAGGATCAGACGTTCCATAGGAGTGGGACCCACTGTCGGCTAACTACTTCCCGGCGGTGCTAAAATTTAGAGAGATTGTTATCGCAATGCCCTGGAGGCGGTCGTGCCCCGGGAGGGGGTGGCAATGAGAGCGGCGTTCGGATTCGCAAGACCTGCTGGGATTGTTGCGCTGTGTGTGTGCAGCTTGAGCATGGCGAGCGCGGATTCCACCCAAGCCCAGCATAAAGCGAAAAAGCCGGCGCCCAAGGCGGCGCAACCCTTGCCATCGGGACCGACTGGCCGCCCCATCGAGAATCAGGTTCCGCTGGATTCCATTCCGCCGGTGCCTCCACAAGTGACCTATCAAGACGGGCAGCTAACCATTGTCGCTCCCAACTCGACGCTGGGCGACGTCTTGAGAGCCGTACACAAACTGACAGGAGCGGAGATCGACATTCCTGAGGCCAAGGAACGCGTCGCGACTCGCGTGGGGCCGGGCCCGGCTCGGGATGTCATGGCCGAGTTACTGAACGGCTCCCGGTTCGATTATGTGCTGCTCGGGTCCGCTGAGGATCAGAACGCGTTGACCCGCGTGGTGCTGGTGGCAAAGAGCGCACCCGACAACACAAACGCTGCCGAGCAACCGGCACAACCAGCACAGGCGCCGGGCAACCAAGCAGCAAGAGTGTTCCAGGCTCCGCCACCAGCGGAAGTGAATGACTCGGACACGGCTGAGCAGTATGTGGAAGAGAAAGCCGACGAAGTTCCCTCCGACGTAGAAACACCCACGAGCGGGGATCAGCCCGAAGTGAAGACACCGCAGCAGATGTTGCAGGAGATGCAGCAGCGTCAATTGCAGCTTCAGCAGCAACTGCAGCAGCAGCAACAGACGGGGCAGCCTGCTCCGAATACCCCTCCGCGAGACTAACGTGACAATGGTCCGGTTCACATCCGGACAGCGTCGGCATCCCTTCGGCGCGATTCGCTTGGCTCATAGCAGGATTGTCGGCATCTGAAGGTGTGTCGCGCTAGCGCGTGGCGGCAGGACGCCGCCACGGCAGCCACTGGGACGGCGGCGCTAGGGCACGCTTCCGTGAAGGGTGTCGGTCTGTGCTGTAGAGCGAGCCGCAAGGTTTGGATCCTTGTCGCTTAGAACTTCCTGGAGCAGGGTCCAATCCCGGCTCAGCTCAGCTTCGGAAATTTGCGGTGGCGATTTCCGCCGCAGCTCCGACTGCAGCCGGGCCTCAAGAAGTTCCTGCCTCAGGCGAACTGGTGCGCTGCCCATTAGAACGTTATCGGCAGAGGCGCCAACACGCACAATGCGACCGTCCACCTGCATCTGAAGGATCGGTCTTCCCTGATCGTCGAAATCGGTCTTCGCTCGCGCCTGCAATCTTGACCAGGTCTTTTCCAGATCCCGTCCGGAAGTAACCGGATAGGCCCCAGTTAGCAGGTTCTGCAGTTGGTGCTGATAGGCTCGGCGATCCTCGCTGCCCAGAGGTTGCTCGGGCTCACTGCCGGGATCGAAAACCAGGGCGCCGCGAGCAGGCTGGAAACGGCCGGCAGCGGTTCCGAAGTAGACGGCAATCACGCTGCCCGCACAGATTGGGCAAGCGGCCGCAGTCGGCGCCATGTACTTTTTTGATTTGAGAAACGATTCCACCACGCCATGAACGGTGAAGCTGCGTGGCATGCTTCCCGGCACCTGCGTGTATACCAAACGCGAGAATCCGATCTCAGGATGGTGCTGGCTGAATTTGATCAGCATCTTGGCTAACTGCTTCGGCGTGGTAATGCCAACATCGGCGATCATGCTGCGATGCAGAGCCTTCGGATAGTAGAAGTTGATAATGTCTTTGGCAAAATCGGCGCAGTTGTTGGAGACGGTGTGGAAGTGGGATTTGTTGGCTAGGGAATTCAGTTTGCGGATCAGGGCCGCGTCCTGTTGCGGCGTCGTCTCAATCTGAAAGCCGTAGATGGTTCGGTCATAGGATGAGCCGACCAATTCATACCAGTTTCCGCCGGGAGTCTCGCCGTTTGTGCGATCGGGCGCGATTTCTTCCAGATGGGCGCGTCGGTAGCGGTCTCGTAATAGCCCGACCATCTTCGCGTCGGCGAAAAGAGGCACCTCTTCGGCGTGATCGACCGCATACAAATACGGGAGGAGAGGGATAGCGATCCAGTCGTATCCGCTGACGCCGTCGTAGCGGCTTATGACGACTCCGGTCTCGTCCGGGAAGCAGGGGCGAAGCACTACGGGAGTGTCGGCACAAACTCCGGAAATATAGACCGCCACGTGACCGGTTGCAGTGAAGAAGCCGAGCTTGCCGTAAGGTTCTTCCAGAAGCAGCGTGGCCGAGGCCGCTGCCAGGGAGGTGCAGGCGAGAAACGTGACCGCTAGTTTCACGAGATCGCGCCGCATGGATCGGATGTGGCGTGGAAACATGGTCAGCCCAAACGGAATTAAGCCTAACCTCCCATCTTAGAAAACCCTTATACCAAAGATTAGTTGCTGGCAATTGGAAAAACCAGTTACCGAAGGCCAAACGACTCAGAGTAGCAAAGAGTGCATGGCGAATATAAAGCGAATTTTGAACCGCGTGGTGCCGGGCCAATCTCGTGGTAACAGTGGCAGGTTATTTGCGGCTGAGCAGCCGAGATTGTGCCCAGGCCGCGCTTTCCGCAACGGATTTGTCTTCGTCGTCGGCCAGTGTCTCGAGCAGGGGAAGGAATTCTTGGTCTCCGCTGTTGCCCATGGCGATAGCAGCGTTGCGGCGGATGCCGTTGCGCTTGGCCCGGCCCACGGGCGATCCGCGGAAGGTTACGCGAAATTCTTCTGCCGACATTTCTGCCAGCCATGCCAAGGCTGGGTTCACTAGGCCGGGACGGGGCTGAAATTCGGGGACCGCCGTTTCCGGGGCTTTGCGATTCCACGGGCACACGTCCTGGCAGATATCGCAGCCGAAGATATGCCGGCCTACGCCTGCGCGAAGTTCTTCCGGGATCGACCCATGCTTCTCAATGGTGAGGTAGGAAATGCATTTGTTGGAGTCGAGCTGGTACGGCGCAATAATTGCGTTTGTAGGGCAGGCCTCGATGCAGCGCGTGCAGGTGCCGCACCGGTCGGGCGCCGGCAGATTCGAAGCGGAAACGTCGGGTGCGATCTCGAGCGACGTGAGGATCACCCCGAGGAAAAGCCACGATCCCTTCTTCTGGTTGATGATGCACGTGTTCTTGCCGACCCAGCCCACTCCGGCATACTTGGCAAAGACGCGCTCAATGATGGGGCCGGTGTCAACGTAGCAGCGCGTGGTGAGCGTGGCCAGCAGCTTCGAAGGCAGTGCCTCTCGCAGAGCAGCTTCGACCCGCTTCAGGCGCCGGAGGACCACGTCGTGGTAGTCTTCGCGGCTCCAGGCGTAACGGGAAATCCAGCCGCAGGTGGGTTCGCAGGATTCCGTGGAGTAGGGCTGGGCCGTGTTGTAGTTGAGCGCGCAAACGACCACGCTCCGCACCCAGGGCGCAACTCGGGCGAGCGAGGCGCGCTTAAGTCCGCCCTGATCGTCGCGCGATTTCAGGTATTCCATCTCGCCGGCGCGTCCTTCGGCGATCCATTCAACGAAGTAGTCGAATTCAGGCCCGGCGGCAGCGGGAGCGATCCCGGCGAGATCGAAGCCGGCGTCCGCAGCACCCCGCTTGACGATGGCCGTGATCCGCGATGTCTGGACAGAATGCATTTGAGCAGATGAGAATGCAGAAGTCAGAAATAAGAATGCAGAATTAGAATCCATTGCTCGAACTTGCGCCGTCTAATTGTGCATTCTGACTTCTGACTTCTAACTTCTGACCTCCTTTTGCTTCCCAAACTGGAATCCCAAATCAGGAATCCCTGCGCTTTCTTTGCGGATAATCCTTGCCTCTGCTCTTTCAGCGTATAAGCTTCCCCTTACAGAGTCACGCATGATCGCCTGCGCGTCCTCCGAATTCCGTTGACCAGAAGGAGAGAATGTCCATGCCACAAAACCCTCACGCGCAACTTGCGACAACGCAGATATCCGTCATCAACGAGAGTACTTTGTTGGCCGATGCTGACGTTACCCCGGTCGTTATTGCCCTGCAGCAGCAGGTCACCAACGATTTTCGCCCCATCTGGGGCACAGACGCGGAACTGAAAATGATTCCCCAGGGCACTCAACCGCCAACCGGAACGTGGTGGCTCGTGATTCTCGACGACTCCGACCAGGCGGGAGCGCTCGGCTACCACGACCTGACCCCCGATGGCTTGCCCATCGGCAAAGTCTTTGCCGCGAGCGATCTGAAAGCCGGCACCTCGTGGAGCGTGACCGCGAGCCACGAGCTGCTGGAGATGCTGGCAGACCCAAACATCAACCTGACCGCGTTCGTGCAGAACCAAGATACGAGCGGAACACTCTATGCCTATGAAGTGTGCGACGCCTGCGAAGACGACAGCCTGGGCTACCAGATCAACGGCATTTTGATGTCGGACTTTGTCTACCCGGCATGGTTTGAGAGCTTTCGTACACAGGGCTCGACCCAGTTTGACCGCATGAATAAAATGCAGAATCCGCTGCAATTGCTGCCCGGCGGCTACATCGGAGTGTTTAGTGTCTCCGATGGATCGGGCTGGCAGCAACAGACCGCGGAGCGGAATCCGACGAACCTGAGACATCGCGGCCACGTTGGTTCGCGCCGCGAGCGACGGTCCATCTTACGCAACCAGTGGATCCTAAGCCTGCCTCAGCGCAAGATTGTCACCAACGCCCAGCAGTACCGTCAACATCTGCAGACCATGCAACGGCGAAAAGAAGCTGCCTGAAGCTGACCTGCATATACTCCTCCCCCACTAGCCCCGCGCAAGCGGGGTTTTTTTTGCCGAAGACAGCGAGACGCCGCTGAACAAAGCCCCGTTGAAATCGGCCAGACCTGACACAGGGCTTACCCTCCCCGCTTGGCCTCTCATCTCCCCTCGCGTTAGACTTCTTCCACCCGAAATCAAGGAGGAAGTCCATGAAGAAAGCCCTGGTCCGTTCACTCGCCATATTTGGCGCGCTCTGCCTGATCTACATCGTGGTTATTGCGATCGTGCTGCTGGGACACAAGGGCAGTGTCCCGGGGAAGACCATTCTGGAAGCGAATCTCGAGCAGGAGTTGGTCGAAGACATCCCTGACACGCCTACCGCACAAGCCATGCTCAGCGACCGGACTACGGTGCGCGATGTGGTGGACGCGCTCGATCGCGGCGCCAACGATGACCGCGTTGTGGGCCTGGTGGCGCGAATCGGTGCCGTGCCTATGGGCATGGCCCAAGTGCAAGAGCTGCGGGATGCCGTCCTGCGCTTCCGCGCGCATAAGAAGTTCGCCATCGCATTCTCCGAGACGTTTGGCGAGTTCGGTCCCGGCAACGGCGCGTATTACCTCGCCACGTCTTTCGACCAGATCTATCTTCAGCCATCGGGCGACATTGGCCTAACGGGCTTCATTCTCGAGTCCCCATTCATCAAGGGCACGCTGGAGAAGCTGGGCACGAAGTTCCACGGCGACCATCGCTATGAGTACAAGAACGCGCTCAATTTCTACACCGAGACGAAATACACGCCGGCTCACAAAGAAGCGATGAGCGCGCTGATGAACTCGTGGTTTGGGCAACTGAAAGACGGCGTTTGCCAGGCGCGCGGCATCGCTCCGGATCAGTTCCAGGCGCTGATAGACAAGGGGCCATACTTGGGCAAGGAGGCGGTGGACGCAAAACTGGTGGATGGCGTGGCTTACCGTGACGAAGTCTACGATCAGGCCAAGAAGAAAGCGGGCGAGGACGCGAAGTTCCTGTATCTCGACAAGTATCTCGATCGCGCCGGGCGTCCGCACAGCAAGGGCAAGAAAATAGCTCTGGTCTTCGGCAATGGCGGAGTGCAGCGCGGCAAAAGTGACTACGATCCGGTTGGCGGCAGCTTCACGATGGGTTCCGACACCGTGGCTGGCGCTCTCCGTGCCGCAGCCGAGGACAAAGACGTAAAGGCGATCCTGTTCCGTGTCGAGAGTCCGGGGGGATCATACGTCGCCTCGGACGCGATCTGGCGCGAAGTTGTCGAGGCGCGCAAGGCGGGCAAGCCGGTGATCGTATCCATGGGCAATCTTGCCGGATCGGGCGGTTATTTCGTGGCTATGGCGGCCGACAAGATTGTGGCGCAGCCGGGCACAATCACGGCTTCGATCGGCGTGCTGGGCGGAAAGATTCTGAGCTCGGGATTCTGGAACAAAGTAGGCGTGTCGTGGGATGAAGTTCACACGGGCGCTAATGCCACGATGTTTACCGGCACGCAGGACTACTCACCCGCGGAGTGGAAGCGCTTCGAGGACTGGCTCGACCGCGTGTACGTAGATTTCACCAGCAAAGTAGCGGACGGGCGCAAGCTGCCCAAGGATCGTGTGCCGGAAATCGCCAAAGGGCGAATTTGGTCTGGCGAGGACGCCAAGAAGCTCGGGCTGGTGGATGAGTTGGGCGGATACGATACGGCGCTCAAGCTGGCCAAGAAGGCGGCAAATATTCCCGAGAGCGATGAGGTGAAGATCGTGGTTTTCCCGCACAAGAAAACCCTCCTGCAAGCGCTCTTGAATCGTGAAGGCGCGGAGAACAGCGAGAAAGAGGGCAAGGGCGCCGACCTGGCGCTGGTGCAAATGTTGCGAACGGTTCAACCGGCAATGCACGAACTGCATACCCTAGGCATTGACAAGGTGAACCAGCAGGACGAGGGCGACGAAATGCTGCGCATGCCAGAACTGGAGGTAGGACGGTAGGGTGCCCCCGATCCGGAACGTGCGCAGGGTTGACCAATCGAGCCGCCGCTCGCTGCGCAACGGGACAGACTGTCACGTTTCGCTTTCGCGCTATTCTTTCGCTATGAACCCGAAAAAGCTGATCGTTCTTGGTGCGGTACTGTGTGCTCTTCCAGCACTTCAAGCACAGCAGGCCGCAACCGTGCCGGTCACGATCGTCGTGACCGACCCCTCTCCCAACGGCGGAGTAGGGATTCCACACGCCCAGATTCGAATCGTTCCCTCCTTTGACTTGCCGCCCGCGAAGCAAACGGACGACAAAGGCAGAGTCACAGTTCATTTGCAGCCCCGCGACTACGCGTTGGTCGTTGAGAGTCTGGGCTTCAAGCCCTCTGTCAGTCACTTCCATGTGATGGAATCGGAGCCTCGGACTGTTTCGGTGGTCTTACAGGTAGGGCGTGGCGGCGGAGTCGAGGTCATTCCCGGCGGCGGGCTCGAGGTGGAAACCGCACCTTCAAAATACAGCCTCACTCTGGCGACGGACCTCTATGGCGTGTCGGCGACGCTATCTTCGGCCGAGTTGAGAGCCATGGAACACGTCAACGTTACGGTCCACAACCCACACACTAAAGGGGACGAGAGTTACTCCGGCGTACGTCTAGCTGATCTCCTGGCCAGGATGGGAGCGCCGCTAGGCAGCGACTTTCACGGCGGAGCCGTTGCCACTTACATCGTGGCGACAGGCTCGGACGGTTATAAGGCCGTGCTTGCTCTTGGCGAGGCCGACCCTGGATTTCATCCCGGTGAAGTGATAGTTGCCGATACCGTGGACGGCAAGACGCTGGATGTGCACAATGGCCCGCTCAAGTTGATCGTAACGGAGGACAAGCGTCCGGCGCGCTCAGTTAGAAATCTGATTTCAATCGAGCTCAAGTCTGCGCGCTAGTCGACCGGAGAAGCGGTTTGGTGATAGAGCTTTGAACGTAAAGTCTCATCTGAATCGAGCAAGGCTGAGCGACAACGAACCGGGTCTGGCCTGGCTGCCCTACACGCCGAGTTTCTTCACTTCCTCGCTGTAGTATTTGCGATAGAGGATGTCCCATTCCTGCGAGCCTTCGAGGATGGTGCGCTTCTGGCTCTCGATCTTCTGGCGGGCGGATTGGTCGATTTTCTCTTCCTGGTTGAGAAGGTCTTCGAGGATTTTGCGCGTTCCCTGGCGAATAGTGTTGGGATCTTCAATGAATTCGACTTCGTCCATCTGCTTGAGCACGTCGCTGACGGCGCGGGCCAGCACGTTGACTTTGTCGCGGCTCAGTCTCACAGCACCGCCTTGTATTTGCGCACCAGTTCGGTCTTCACTTTGCGGAACATCTCCTGGTAGTTGGCGCCGGTCTTGCGCATTTCTTCGGAATAGGCTTCGAGGATGACCCGCACCTCGTCGTTAATGCGATCTTCCAGAGTAAGCTCATCCAGCAGCGCGGTGTGCACTCGTTCGGTCACCACCGGAACGGCGGTGGTCTCGATCATCTTGCCGGCGATTAGTTTCTTGGTGACTTCGCGGGCCAGGTAGCCCACATATTCTTTGGAAAAAAGCATGTGCGGATCGCAACTGCCGCGTGCAACGGATTTTCAGTATGAATCGGAAAGTGTAACACAGCGCGACACAGCTTATGCTGGGCTTGCGTTGCGGAGTCAGCGGGCGTGCCCACAACGATACGGCAAATCGAAATGGACTCGGACCCGCTCCTCCCAAGTACAGCTCCGCGTTAGACTGTTATGCCAAGTGCATTGAGGAGATTCTATGGCTCCTGCCCGTGATCTGCCCACCCCGGCTTTTTGCGAAGCGCTGCTCGAAACCTACGCCGTCAACGACCGAATGAACCAGCTTATCCTCGAGCATCTCGATCCCCGCGCTTGGCGCGCGAAACCGGCCGGCCGTAACGGGCGCACCATCGCGGCGATATTCGCTCACATTCACAACATCCGTCGCAAGTGGCTTAGGCTTTCCGCCCCGCATCTCAAACTGCCTGCGCAACTCGATCGCACGCGCTGCACGCAACGTCAAGCACGATCAGCGCTGGCGGAAAGCGCCCGGCGTTGCTCGCAGATGCTCGCGGAAGCTTTGGGCCGCCCGGAGGGTCGCGTCAAGCAATTCCGCCGCGACGGCTGGGCCAGACCTTGGCCCGCCGGTGCCGCCATGTTTGCCTACATGGTCGTCCACGATGCACATCATCGCGGCCAGGCATGCATGCTGGCGCATCAGCTAGGGTTCCCGCTGCCGATCAAGGCTGCCTATGGAATGTGGACGTGGGAAAAACTTTGGAAGGTATGTGGATTCACACGTCCGCACTGACTTAGTGCCCCTGCTCACCCAGGATCGATGTTCGAGGAAGCATCTAAGCTGGCGTGAAATGGTAGGACCGAATGGATTCGAACTTGAGCCGTCTTGCGGGCGTGAGCGAAGCACGAGCGCCGCTAGTATGCTCGCCGCAAGCAAGCTGCAGATCGAGTAAAGTAGGTGAACTCATCGCTCGGGAGGGTGAATCATGAATCGCCTTAGCCATAAGACTGCGCTCGTCACCGGCGGGACCAGCGGCATCGGACTTGAAACCGCTCGAGAGTTCCTCGCTGAGGGTGCTCGCGTCGCCGTTACCGGCAGGAATCCAGCGGCCCTTGAAGCAGCGCGTAAGGAATTGGGGGACAAGTTGCTGATCATCCCTTCCGACGCGGGCGATGTGCCCAGCCAAAAGAAGGTCGCGGAAACGATCCGACAGGAATTTGGGCGTCTCGATATCCTTTTCCTCAATGCAGGCGTTGTCGAAATGGCGCCGCTCGAAGCCTGGGACGAAGACACTCTTGATCGCTCGTTCAATACCAACTTCAAAGGACCTTTTTTCCTCATCCAGTCCCTCTTGCCCCTCTTTAAGAATCCAGCTTCGATCGTCCTAATGACCTCGATCAACTCGCATATCGGGATGCCGAATTCTAGTGTTTACTCGGCCACGAAGGGTGCGCTGCTCTCTCTTGCACGTACGCTCTCCGGTGAGTTGATCTCTCGCGGCATCCGAGTCAACGCCATCAGTGGAGGTCCAATCGCCACCCCTCTCTATCAGAAGCTTGGGATGGGAGACCCGGAACTCAAAGCGCTAGAAAGCCAAATCCCGGCCAAGCGGTTAGGAAGACCATCGGAGGTCGCCGCGGCGGTCGTCTTCTTTGCTTCGGATGAGTCCGCATTTACCATTGGCAGCGAGCTCGTTATTGATGGTGGAATGAGCAATCTGTGAACCCATCCGCCTGCTTCAGCTGATTATTGTTGGATCGCGCTTGCAATGAAAACGCTTGGCGGGACCGGTCGATCAAAGAAGGGAATGGTAGGCCCGAATGGATTCGAACCATCGACCTCTTCCGTGTCAAGGAAGCGCTCTAGACCAACTGAGCTACGGGCCTACAGGCGAACGATTTGAGACTCAAATCATTCTAATGGCCGCGCCCCAATCGAGCAACGGCGAGACTTGGTCGGGTCGGAGCGGGGCCGTCGGCAACTCCATCCAAAAGGCTTTTCGGTGAAGCGCGCTAGCGGCCTCTGTCTTTCACGAAAACGAATTCGGACACTAACCGTGCCAGCCTCCAGTTGCAATGCGCGCCTCGCCCGGAGACAATCTCGGAGTGGAAAAGAAAGCAATCAAGTCAGGCACGGCCGGGCGCGCAGACATCCGCAGCCCTTTCCGGCCCGGAGCTGTGGTGATTGTCACCCTCAGCAATCCGCGCGAAAAGTTTTGGGGAATGATTCTCGGGCTCGCGCCCGAGGGTCTCAGCTTGAGCGGCGCTGAACTGGCCTCATTTGAGGACCTCACTGTCATGGTTAAGGACGGTGAGCCGTTCACGCCGGCGGTCGTTTTCTTCCCCATGCATCGCATTGAACGTGTCGAACTGGATCTGCCGGACGGCAGTCTACCTTCGCTTTCGCAGCGTTTCTTCGCCAGGACTGGGATTGAGCCGTCGTCCGCGCTCATACCGGCTAGAGAGTCAGCCGCACCGCGTGAGGCCAGCAGCCCGCCGGCGCCAAAGGAGCGCGCGTGAAGCTCTCCCAGGTCCTCACGGCGCCCAACCAGCTCACGTTGCTACGAATGATTTTTGTTCCTTTCATCGTGATTCATCTGGTGGAGGGGCGCTACCTTTGGGCGCTCATTGTGTTCGTAGTCGCCGGTTTCAGCGATGGACTGGATGGCCTGCTGGCCCGCCGTCTTCATCAGCAGACGCTCCTGGGGCAATATCTTGATCCGATCGCCGACAAGCTGCTGTTGAGCTCGATATTTCTTGTGCTCTCAATTCTGCATAAGATTCCCTGGAAATATACGGTGCTGGTGTTCAGCCGCGACATTTCGATTCTCGCAGCCAGCGCGGTTTTGTTTGCGATTGCCGGCTTGAGAAATTTCCGCCCCAGCATTTTCGGCAAGGCCAACACCTTCTCGCAGATCAATGCAGTCTTCTTCGTTCTGCTGCTCGAGGTTTATCCGAACCGCTGGATATGGATTGCGCGAACCACGTTTCTTCGCGCCACCTTCATCTTTACGATTGTTTCGGCATTGCATTATGTGGTTCTGGTGCAGCATCGCCTGCGCGAACACGAGCCTGCACCCGGGCCCGCGCCGACGCCCGCTCCATGAGCGATTTGACCGGCCCTCGCGCCGAACCTAGAATCTTAGGTTCGTTTTTGCGCTCCTGAACTGATATGGCCCTTCGCCTTTACAACACGATGTCTTCGCGGATCGAGGAATTTTATCCGCTTCGCGACAACGAAGTTCGCATGTATGCCTGTGGACCGACGGTGTACGACTATGGGCACGTCGGCAACTTCCGCACCTTTGTGGCGATCGATCTCCTGCGCCGATTCCTGCGCCAGTCCGGATACAAAGTTCGCCATGTCATGAACATCACCGATGTTGACGACAAGATCATTCGCAACGCCGCGCGGGACGGCGTGACCGTTCAGCAATATACGGCGAAATACGAGAAGGCATTTCTGGAGGATTCCGCGCTGATCGGCATCGAGCAGCCCGTGCTGGTGCGCGCTACCGAGCACATTTACGAAATGGCCGAGTTCGTTCGGAAGCTCGTGGAAAAAGGCGTTGCGTATCGCACCGATGAAGGCTCCTACTACTTTCGCATCGCCAAATTCCCGGCCTACGGCAAGCTATCGAAGAAGGATTTCCAGGGAATGCTCGACGGCGCGCGGGTTGATGTGGATGAATATGACAAAGACAGCGCCCGCGACTTCGCTCTTTGGAAGTCGCCCAAGCCGGGCGAAGCTTCATGGGACACGGTGATTGGGCCGGGGCGACCGGGCTGGCATCTGGAATGCTCGGTGATGTCGATGAAAGAACTCGGCGAGAGCTTCGATCTGCATGCGGGGGGAGAGGATCTTGTGTTTCCTCACCACGAGAACGAGATAGCGCAGTCGGAATCGCTGACCGGCAAGCCCTTCGCGCATTTCTGGTTTCATGCGCGTTTTTTGCTGGTCGAAGGCGAGAAGATGTCAAAGAGCCTGGGGAATTTCTTCACGCTGCGCGACCTGATTTTGAGAGGGCACAGGCCGTCGGCGATCCGGTATTTGCTTACATCGGTTCCTTACCGCAATCAGTTGAATTTCACTTTTGACGGGCTCAAGCAGGCAGCGGTGTCGGTGGAGCGGTTGCGGAATTTTCGCCTGCGATTGAGTGCCGGAATTTTCCCCGCCGGCTCCAGCGCGGCGATGCAATCGCTTGCGGCGGAAACCACCGAGCGCATGCGCGCTGCCCTCGATGACGACCTAAACACGGCACAGGCGCAGGCCGCGGTTTTCGAAATGGTGCGCCAGGCCAATGCGGCTTTTGATACCGGGGGCGTGAAGAAAGATGATGTTTCGCCGCTGTTGGCGGTCCTAGCGAAGTTCGAGGAAGTCTTCGCCGTGCTGGACGACGATGACATTCCGAAAATGAGGAAGGTTCACGACTGGGCCTTGGCCGAAGGCCGCGAAAAGGACATCAGCCCCGAGTTGCGCGAAGCGGTTCAGTCCGGGCAGCTTGCGGACGCCGAAATAGAAAAGAGAATCGCCGAGATGAGGGGCGCGCGAGCCGCGCGCGATTTCAAGAAATCGGACGCCATCCGCGCCGAGCTCGCCGATGCAGGGATCATTGTAGAAATCACGAAAGACGGCATTCGCTGGCGCAGGAAGTGACTTGCTCCCGCCGAGAGCATTCTCGTTATTACAGAAGTTCATAGTTTTGTCATCCTGAGCGGCGTTTTTTGCCGCGAAGGACCTATGCAACTGGCCGACAAGTACATAGGTCCTTCGCTTCGCTCAGGATGACAAATGTAAGGATCACACTATCTCCAGAAATGCGTTAACGTCGGCACAAACGCGAGGTTAGGATGGGGCTGGCGGAAGCACTGCCTGCTGGAGCGCCAAAAAACGTTGTTACACGGCCGCCGGGCTGCCGGGGGATGGCCCAGAGGCCAGACGGGGAAGAATAATGCGTGTACGAGGAAAAGAACCATGTTCCCGGGGTGCTGTAAAAAGCCGGTTGCCCCACCCTTCTCGCGTTTTTTGCGAGAGGGTGGGGATGTTGACTTTGACTTCGGATCAGGGTAGTCGCGTGAAAGGAAAACTTGTGTTCCCACCCTTGTCTCCGCAAACAGCGCGGAGACAAGGGTGGGGCAACCACGATTGAAGATTCCATCGGATACAAACTGATAACGAAAGCTTGGGCCAGCCCCCACAAAACGCGACCCTCCGACAGGCTCAGGGCAGGCTGTTAGGATGGCGCACCCACCCTGTGAAATAATTCACCCAAGGATCGAAAATGAAAAAGTTGATACGGAAGCCGATAAGAAAATCTAGTCCCCGCAGAATCCAGATTGACCGCATCCGTAAATCAGCGATTGTGGGAATGTCGGGCGAGAATGATCTTGAGTGGGAGGCAAATCGGCTCAAGCAAGCATACCCATCGACATGTCACGAAAGAATTGACAAGAACCTTGAATGGGTTAGGCGAGATATGGGCGTTGTGCCGGGCAGCGTGAGTATTCAAGAAGGAATGCTTGCCTTGAGTGATGGGTTGCCTCCACTTACCCGCAGAAGCCGCAGAGCCCCCGCTCGGAAGCGTGTTCGCGGCGGTAAGTGAAAATGCTACAGATGGCGACGAAAGAGGGCAGCGGCTATTCCACCTTTATGTCGGATGACAAGTTGTCGTTACAGCAGCGGTACCAAAGTGTTATCGAGCGCCTTATCAACGAAGGCTACGATGTAGCGAAGTGCCTTCGGGAGATTGCGACACAGGAAGGGTACAGTCCTGTAGGGCTGGAAGCCGGCGAGTGGCTCTCGCGGTCAGAGTACAAAGAATTAGTCCTCTATCTGAGCAACCGCGTCCATGCTCGCCATGCTGAGATCGGAGAGCGCAAGCAGGAGGCAGAAAGGCAAGAAAAGGAACGCCGTATCGAGCGATACAAGGGATGGCTGGCGCGGAACCAAATTTTCGTCGACAAATTCCTGGAAATCGCTGATCGCAAGGTGTCGCAGCTGGATGGCTATGGCGACGAAAAGTGGGACGCTCTTCCGAAAGAGATTCAGACGTGCCTATTGAAACTGGCTAGGACCGAGAACGACGACGGCGCGACCGAGAGGTGCCTTCGGGGGGCAATGAAGAGCGGCCGAGAGTGGACAGTGCCCGAGAAATATTTTCGGCCGGAGAGACATCCTATTTGGCTGGAGAAATATCGCTGGCTCAGGACTCGCTTGGAGTCAGAGTTTCGGGCATTCCATGACCAACGACGCCTCAGTACGAAAAAGCCTGAGTTCGACGAAATGTCTGGCGTAGAATTCGAGACCTTTCTCGCGTCATTGCTAAAGCAGCACGGGTTTGAGAGCGTTCGCGGAACTGCTGCCACGGGCGATCAGGGGGGAGACCTCCTCGCAACCAGAGCAAACCGCACTATTGTCATTCAAGCGAAACGCTACCGGGGCACAGTCGGTAACAGGGCTGTTCAAGAAGTCGTCGCAGCAGTGAAGTTTTACGGTGCCGACGAGGGTTGGGTGATTACAAGTGGGACATTCACCTCGTCCGCAAAGGCCCTTGCACAGGCTAATGGTGTGAGGTTGATTGACAGGTATGACCTGCGAAACGGTCTTCTGGAGTGCCCCCCCACCTAGTTGTCCTGCTGGATTTTCTATCCCGCCTGTTCGTACGCGTGTGCCACGCGCAGAATCGTAGCCTCATCAAAGTGCTTGCCGAGAATCTGCAATCCGATCGGCAAGTTTTCTTTGGTTTTGCCACACGGAATCGAAATCCCCGGAATGCCAGCCAGGTCGGCAGTCACGGTATAGATGTCGGCCAGATACATAGCCAGCGGATCGTTCACCTTTTCGCCCAGGCGGAACGCGGCCGTAGGGCTGGTCGGCGTCAGGATCGCGTCCACTTTGCGGAAAGCTTCGTCGAAGTCGCGGGTTAAGAGCGTGCGCACTTTCTGCGCTTTCAAATAATACGCGTCATAGTAGCCCGCGCTCAACGCGTAGGTGCCGAGCATAATGCGGCGTTTGACCTCCGCGCCGAAACCCTCGTTGCGGCTGCGCCGGTACATTTCCGAGAGCGTCTTCACCCCGCGCGCGCGGTGACTGTAGCGGACGCCATCATAGCGCGCCAGGTTCGCCGACGCCTCCGCCGTTGCGATCAGGTAATACGTGGGAACGGCATACGGCGTGTGCGGCAGAGTGATGGGAACAATCTCGCAGCCGAGGCCCTTCAATTTATCGATGGCCGACTCGATGGCTTGCCGGACTTCGTCGTCCAAACCTTCGGCGAAATACTCCTTGGCCACGCCCAGCTTCATTCCCCGCACGGGCTTGTCGAGTTCGGCAACGTAGTCGGGCACGGGAAGGTCGGCAGAGGTCGAATCCATCGGATCGCGCCCGGCAATTGTGCCGAGAACAGTGGCCGCATCCTTCACCGTCTTGGCCAGCGGCCCGATGTGGTCGAGCGACGAGGCGAAAGCAATAAGTCCGTAGCGCGAAACTCGGCCATAAGTTGGCAATAGGCCCACCACGCCGCAAAACGACGCCGGCTGGCGGATCGAACCACCGGTGTCGGAACCTAGCGTGACCACGGCCATGTCAGCGGCGACGGCTGCGGCCGATCCGCCCGAGGAACCTCCCGGAACGCGGCTCAGATCGCGCGGATTGCGTACGGGACGGTAGGCTGAGTTCTCGGTCGAAGAACCCATGGCGAACTCATCGCAGTTCATCTTGCCCAGAATGACGGCGCCAGCGGCCTCCATCCGCGCCACGGCGGTGCAATCGTAAGGAGGAATGTAGTTTTCCAGAATCTTCGATCCCGCAGTAGTGCGCACCCCGCGCGTGCTCATCACGTCTTTGATGCCCACCGGCACGCCGCCCAGCGGAAGCAGCGGCTTGCCTTCGGCGGCCATGCGGTCGATGCGATCAACCTGCTCGAGCGCGCGCTCCTTCGAGAGCGTCAGGAAAGCGCCGATCTGGCCATCGTCCTTCTGAATGCGGGCGTAGTGAGCCTCGGCCAGCGCAAGCGCAGTTGTCTTGCGCTCCTGCACGGCGGAGCGGGCGGCGTCGATGGTGAGGGAAGTCAGGTCCATGGGGATCAGTGGTCAGTCGTATCTTGCCGCTAGCCTCTCAAATTTCCTTTCGCTCAACGTCGGCCCCTCCGCAGTGAGGCCCTCAGGGGCTAAAGCCCGCGATCTTTGCAGCTCTAGGCGGCACGGCTGAAGCCGTGCCCTTTCACACCCACCGTTCTCGAAGCACGCTGTAATCACCGACCTATCTTTCAATCACCCTTGGCACACGGAAAAAATCTTCGTCTGCATCGGGCGCGTTTTCGAGAGCCTCTTCATGCGGCAGCGATTTGCGCAGTCCCTCGAGGACATCTTCCCGGCTCGCGTACTCAAACCGCTCGCTCCCCTGTTTCGACTGGTCAACGCCGTAACGGTCGGAAACCTGCGCCATCGGCGGAACGTCCGAGGTGTCAAGCTCGTTGAGCCGGTCCACGTAATCCAAGATGGAATTCAAGTCGCGCAGCATCCCCGCGCGCTCCTGCGGCGTTAGATCGAGGTTGGCGAGTTCCGCGACGTAGGCGACGTCTTTGTCGGTGACTTTCATGAGAAGAAGAGCTGGATCAGCGCAGCCCACCGGCGCTCACTGGACCTGCCACTACAAACTCAATTCTATAGACGGGCGCAGTCGTGTAGCGATTGATGGCCGAAAGATAGCGAGGCGCGAGCGCCTGCAGTTCTGCTTTCCAGCCTGCGTCGGCGACCTCCACTCGCAGTACTCCATCTGCGAAGGCGAGCGCGCGGGTACGCTCAGCCACTGCCGACCCGCAAACGATGGGCCATGCCAGCAACGGGGCCTCGCGCGGCGGCGCCTGCCTTAGCGATTGTGCGACGAGTTTGTCCAGCCCGCGGGCTGCCTGTTCCACACGCGGCTCCCATCCTGCATGAAGCGCGATAGCGAGAAGCCCGATTCTAACATTGTTGCCGGTCCGCACGCGGAGCGGGATCGGCGAGGTGCTCCGCCGGATATTCGCGGCGAACGAACTCGAGAGCTGCCTCTCGCGACGCGAGCCGGCCTTCGAGCTGCGCATCCTCTACCGCGTTCAAGATTTCGCGAAACTTTGGGCCGGGTACGTGCCCGGCGGCAATGAGATCGTCGCCTGTCACCAACGGCGCGGGCCTCATCTGCTGGGGAGGAGTCTCCGCGCGCTTCTGCCGGACGTATTCATACGTGCTCAGATTGCCGTGGCTCGCGAGACAGTCCGCGCGATGCAGCGCCAAATGCTCGTCGAATCGAGGCAGGCGGAAAAATCTCTTCAAGGTGGACTCGCTCATGCGCGTGGCGTGGCTGAAGCGCATGTGGTTATCCACCAGTGCGAGAATCTGAGCCGTGTCGTCGTTCGAGAAGCGCAATCGCTGACAGATTTCCTCGGCCATCTTCATGCCCACCTCGACGTGATTGTCGAAGCGGATGCGCTCGGCCATGCGGAACGTCGGCGGCTTGCCCACATCGTGCAGCAGGGCGCCCCAGGCCAGCGTCATTGGACAAGGCTGCGGCAGATTCTCCAGAAGCAGAAGCGTATGAACAAACACATCGCCCTCTGGATGAAAATCCGGCGGCTGGGCGACTCCCTTCATAGCGGAGATTTCCGGCAGAACATGCGCGAGCAAGCCGCTCTCATCCAGTAGAGTGAACGCGCGTCGGGCGTGGCCTTCGGTCAGCATGCGCGTGAGTTCGTCGCGCACCCGCTCGCGCGAGACGACCTCGATTTGCGGAGCCAGTTCCTGTATGGCTCGAAAAGTCGACGGCTCGATCGTGTATTCAAACCGTGCAACAAAGCGAATGGCGCGGAGCATGCGCAATCTATCTTCGGCGAAGCGGAGCTCAGGCTCGCCAATCGTGCGGATGATGCCGCCGGCCAGATCCTTGCGCCCGCCTACAAAGTCAAGCACCTCGCCGCTAACTGGATCGAGCAGCATGCCATTGATGGTGAAGTCGCGACGGGCAACGTCCTGACGCGGATCCTGGCTGAACCGGACCTCGTCGGGATGACGCCCGTCGGAGTAGCCAATATCGCTGCGGAAGGTTGCGACTTCGACGGCGTGAGCATGCGAAGCCCCTTCCGTGGGAAGTTCGCTTGCAGTGTCTTGCTCCGGCATGGGCACGAGCACAACGCCGAACTGCGCCCCAACAGCGTATGTCTCAGGAAAGATGCCCATGACCTGCCCGGGCGTGGCATTGGTCGCCACGTCGTAGTCCTTTGGCTCACAGCCGAGGAGGAGATCGCGCACGCATCCGCCCACCAGGTAGGCCTGAAAGCCGCGCTGGCGTAAGGTTTGGACGATGGAGGTAGCGAAGTCTTTCAACATTTGGCGGAGCAGAGATACTTGTTTCGGCTGCGAATAAGGATACTCTTGTACCATTGCGCCCAGTGTAAGGGTACTTTTGATCGGAAAAGTATACTTACGACTCCGGGCTCAAGGACGCGAGCGACTCCCCTAACCAGCAAGCCACGCCTTGCGATATGAATCGGCGAGGAGGCGCGACACGGCGGTTCGATCCACTCTCTCTGGCAGGCATGAGAGTCTTGCGGCCTCCTCGCATTCCGCAAACAATCTCTCGGCGAAGCCGAGCACCTTGTCCATCGCGTACTTCCCCGTTCGCACTCGGATCAGAAAGTCTCGCTCGGGACGTGGCAGCGTAATTGTGCCCTGGGACATAAGTTCCTTGCACTCGTACAGCAGGCGCAGCACGTGCATGCCCGCCTTCACGTCGTAGCCATATTCTTGTTCGAGTTCAGGGCGCTGGCCTTTCTTGCCTCGCCCTCTCTTTCCGGCTATTCGCTGGAGTTGGGCATCGGCGAAGCCCTGAAAAGCCGTCACATGGCTCCGAGCCAGAAAAACAGTTCTGTTCGCGACGATTTTCCTCCAAATCTCGTTCTCCAGCACCCCCTTAGAGAACAGGAAATGCAGTGCTGTAGGATTTCCCTTGCAGGCTAGTCCCGCCCATTTCTTCAGAGAGTAAAGGGTGACATCCACGTCATTCGGGCCATTGCGACGGTCATTCCCAGAGGTGGACCAAACGAAGTGGGGAAGCGACTCGAGCCCCAAAACCATTTCCGGGGGTTCAATGTAGACGCCGTAGATGTCGAGGTCGTCCGTTCCGTGGACCTTGGCCCCATGGAGTTCCGAGCCGCCAACGAATAGGTGGATCAGCCGGTCCGGAAATGGAAACCCTGATTCCTTCACGAGTTGAACCAGATCAGCCATGCAAATCTAATAATATTAGGGAACATGCCTGACGCCTACATTCTTGGCATCGAAAGTTCTTGCGACGAAACGGCCGCGGCGGTGGTGCATTCGGGCGAGCATGTCGTTTCTAACGTTGTCGCGTCGCAGATCGCGACCCACCAGCCCTACGGAGGCGTCGTTCCAGAGCTGGCTTCGCGCGAACATCTCCGTGCGATCATCCCGGTAGTTCGCCAGGCGCTGGCCGAGGCCGGGCACACGTACAACTCCGTCGATGCCATCGCGGTCACGCGAGGGCCGGGACTGGCAGGGTCGCTGCTGGTCGGTATCAGCTATGCCAAGGCGCTGGCCTTCGCGCTGGACAAACCGCTCATCGGGGTCAACCATCTCGAAGGGCACATCCATGCGGTGCTGCTCGATCTTTTGCAAAATCAGGAGCGGCAGAAAGGTAACCGCGATCTGCAATTCCCCGTGTTGGCGCTGGTGGTTTCCGGCGGCCACACGCACCTGTACCTGGCCGAGCAGAAAGACCAAGGCTGGATTTACGAGAACATCGGCCACACACGCGACGACGCCGCCGGCGAAGCCTTCGACAAGGTTGCCAAGCTCCTGGGACTGGGATATCCGGGGGGCCCGGTTATCGACCGCCTAGCAGGGCACGGCGATCCAAGAGCTGTGAAATTCCCTCCCGCGCAGATCAAGCATCGCGACCGGCGCGGGCGCAAGGACGGCCGAGCCATTGAACCGATCGTCGACGCGAACGACCACCGACCGCGCTTCGATTTTTCCTATAGCGGTATTAAGACGGCCATTTTGCGCTACGTCGAGACCCACAATATGCGCGCATCGATCGAAGAGCGGCGGCAAGCCCTGGCAAGAATTCCCAAGCCGACGCTGGAAGACTATCTTGCCCTTTGCGACAAGCCCACACTCGACCTGGTGGCATCCTTCCAGCGGGCGATGGTGGAGGATCTGGTAGAAAAAACGCTGGCGGCCGCTCGAACTTACGATGCGGCCACGCTTTTCGTCACTGGAGGAGTTGCGGCCAACCAAGAACTGCGACAGACGTTTGAGCAGGAGGGAGCCAAGGAAGGACTGCCGGTGTTTTTCCCGTCGCGTCCGCTTTCGACAGACAATGCAGCCATGATCGCGGCTGCGGCCTATCCCAGGTTTCTGGCGAAAGATTTTGCGCCGACGGATTTCTCGGCGGAGGCGGGGCTGGCCTTACGCTAGACGTCTTGTGCGAGGGCCTAAGATTACTCTACTTCCCTGCGGCATGGCCTTTGCCAGACAACGCTGCCAAGGCCTTTCCCAGCTGTTCTTCAATGTCAATATCTTTGTAGATCGTAAAATTGGCGCGCTTTTCCGACTCATCGAAATCACTCGACCGAGAGGCTACGATGATGATCGGGACCGCTGCCAGCTCCGGCCGCGACTTGAGCGCGGAGATCAGCTCACTTCCCGACATCTTCGGCATCTGCATGTCGGTCACGATCAAGTCGGGCCGCTGTCCGCTGAGAGCCTCCAGCGCTTCGGCCCCATTGGTGGCAGACTCCACTGTAAAGCCGCGCTCTTCGAGAAAGCGGCACACGGTGTAGCGGATCAGCATGGAGTCGTCCACAACTAGAGCGATGGCAGGCATAAAAAGGCAGGAACGGGCGTGTGCACGAGCCCTGGCTTGGACGATAACAAGCCCGTTTCACCCCCAACAAGGCGAAAGCCGGCGCGCGAGTTACCTTGGTCACGGGCCGAGGGCAGGATCGTTCGCGGTCAGACGTCTTCGCGAGTGCGCTCCTCGATGTTCATGTCCTTCAACTCGCTGGATTCGAAGATCTCGCCGCATTCCTTGCACTCGACGAACTCTGCATCTTCGTCGCGGCTGACGATTTGCACACGCAGATGCTTGCAGGGTTGCTGCGGAGATGCGCTTTGCGGAGCGGAGGGCGACTTTGACGTCATAAATCCGGGAACGTCCCGCCAAAACCAAGGACCAGTTCGCGGTAATTTGCGGTCATTGTAGAACGGTGTTTCGACTTGTCAAGTCCCTCCAGGTTACTCGCCTGCGGGATTTCGTGCCAGCCGAGCGGATCCCCCCACCTATGCTGGGACCGCCACGCGAGGGTTCCGCCATCGTTATCGCGCCGGCCATAAGCCGTTTAATGTTATGCAGTTGCCAGTAGGGGCGAGTTTCGGCCCATTCGCTGGAGGGCTTGCATCGGGTATTAGACCTGAGTTAAAATCAAATACGATAAAAAAGGTCGGATTTCAATCCGACTTAATTGGTCGTATTTGCACAGACGAATGCTCAAGCTCACCAAGAAGGCGGATTACGCACTGATGGCCATGAAGCACCTCGCCGAGCATCCCAGCGGCAGTTCCCGCAGCGCGAAGGATGTGGCTGACGCTTTCGGCATTCCGCCCGAGGCCCTGGCCAAGATCCTGCAGCGCCTGGCCAAAGCGGGTTTGCTGGTTTCGCAGCACGGCATCAACGGCGGCTACATGTTGGCGCGACCGGCTCATACGATTTCCGCCTTCGACGTGATCCAGGCGATTGACGGGCCGCTCTTCATCACTTCCTGCGTCACTTTGCGCGGAGAGTGCGGCCAGAGTGATCGCTGCAACATCCGCGAGCCGCTGCGCAAGGTGAATGAGAGCATCGAGGCGGTGCTAAAGAGGATCAAGATCTCACACATGCGGGAAGAGTTGGAAGAGGCCGCGAGCACAGATTCCAAACCGGGTGAATTCGTGACGATCACCTGAGCCGTTGCGGCGAAAGATACATCAAAAGCAGGAGAGGCAATCAATGAGTACAGATGTAAAAGTCCCCCAGGCGCGAACCCTGCAGCACCAGTCTAACGGCAAGGGCATCAAGCTGCCCATTTACATGGATAACCACGCCACTACGCCCATGGATCCCCGGGTGCTAGAGGAGATGCTGCCTTATTTCATGGAGAAGTTCGGCAATGCGGCTAGCCGCAATCACTCGTTCGGCTGGGTCGCCGAAGAGGGCGTTGAGACCGCGCGGGAGCGCATCGCCAAGCTGGTCGGCGCGACCACCAAAGAAATCATTTTCACTTCCGGCGCCACGGAGAGCGACAACCTTGCCATTAAAGGCGTCGCTGAAATGTACCGCGAGAAAGGCAACCACATCATGACCGCCGTCACCGAGCACAAGGCCGTGCTCGACACCTGCAAGCGTCTGGAAAAGTATGGCTATCGCGTTACCTACCTGCCGGTGCAGAAAGATGGCCTGATCGATCTAGACGACCTGAAGCGCGCCATGGACGACAGGACCATTCTGGTTACGATCATGTCAGCCAATAACGAAATCGGCGTGCTGCAGCCGGTAGAAGAAATCGGCAAACTCTGCCGCGAGCGTGGCGTGGTCTTCCACAGCGATGCGACCCAGGCCGTGGGCAAGATTCCCGTGGACGTGAACAAGCAAAACATCGACGTCATGTCGATTTCCGCGCACAAGATGTACGGGCCGAAGGGCGTGGGCGCGTTGTACGTGCGCCGCAAGAATCCGCGGGTGCAGATTTCCGCCATCATCGATGGTGGCGGCCATGAGCGCGGCATGCGTTCAGGCACGCTGAACGTTCCGGGAATCGTCGGCTTGGGCAAGGCATGTGCTCTCGCGCAAGAGGAAATGCCGCAGGAATCGTGTCGTTTGGCCGGCCTGCGTAACCGGCTGCGCGATCGCATCACCAACCGGCTGGACGAGACCTACATCAATGGCTCAATGGAGCATCGCCTGCCGGGCAACTTAAACATCAGTTTCGCCTATGTGGAAGGCGAGTCGCTACTGATGGGCATCAACGATGTCGCGGTCTCGAGCGGTTCGGCCTGCACCTCGGCGACGCTCGAGCCATCCTACGTATTGAAGGCTCTGGGCACTGGCGACGATCTCGCGCATAGCTCGATTCGGTTTGGCATCGGTCGCTTCAATACCGAGGCCGAAGTGGATTATGTCGCCGATCGCGTCATTGAAACGGTCGAGCGCCTGCGTGAGCTATCTCCGCTCTATGAGATGGCAAAAGAAGGCATAAATTTGAAAGACGTGAAGTGGGCGGCAGAGTAAGGAAGCGCGCCAAACGCGCGTATTCGCATCCTCGCAAACAACGCGAGGATGATCGCGCGGCGCGCTCAGATCCTTCGGCGGCAAAAGCAGCCGCCTCAGGATGACAAAATCTGGGGTTTCTAGGAGAACAAGCAAATGGCATACAGCGACAAAGTGATCGATCACTACAACCATCCGCGCAACGTCGGTTCGATGGACAAATCGAGTGCGGACGTGGGCACCGGCTTGGTCGGCGCGCCCGAGTGCGGCGACGTGATGAAGCTGCAGATCAAGGTCAATCCGGCAACCAACATCATTGAAGACGCCAAGTTCAAGACCTTCGGCTGCGGATCGGCGATTGCCTCGTCTTCGCTGGCCACGGAGTGGGTCAAGGGCAAGACCATTGACGAAGCGCTTACGATCAAGAACACTGAGATCGTGAAGGAGCTGTCGCTGCCGCCGGTAAAGATCCATTGCTCGGTGCTGGCCGAGGACGCCATTCGCGCTGCCATCGGCGATTGGAAGAAGAAGCAGGAGAGTACGAAGCTGGTCTCAGCCGAAGCAGCGAAGTAGCGGTGAGCTTCGAGCCGCGAGCTGCGAGCATCTGGGGTTACTCGTAGCTCGAAACTTAATGCTCATGGCTGGTCCATATGACGACGGCAAGAGAGCCAGCAGCGAAGCAGTCTGCGGCGAAAGGAATCGCGGTCACCGAGAAGGCCATTGCTAAAATTCGCAGCGCCATGGCCAAGGAAGGCATCTCGCCCGAACAGGGAGGCTTGCGGCTCGGCGTGCAAGGCGGCGGCTGTTCAGGCCTGAGTTACAACATTCGCTTCGACACGCAGCCCCGCGAGCGCGACCGCATCTTCCAGTTCGGCGACGTGCGCGTGTTTGTGGACCCGAAATCGTTCATCTACCTGCACGGCATGACCCTCGACTACCAGGAAACGCTGATGCAACAGGGCTTCGTGTTCATCAATCCCCAGGCCACGAAATCGTGCGGCTGCGGCAGCTCTTTCTCAGCGTGAGAGTGTGGCGCGGGCGCCCTCGCCCGCGCGGTCTGGACGACGGCGCGACAGTCTGTGCCCAGCTCGAGCGCCCTGGGCAGCACTGATGATCTTTGGCGCTGGCGAATGCTGTAGACAGGAGTAGTACGCGAGTTGTCGGGAATTAGGAACGAGATGACCAAATCCGCTCTTACCGCAATCAGCGCCAAGCCGCTGCCTGAAGACACGCACTCCTGCTGGTCGTGCGGAGCCATGCGCGCCGCCCACTTCTGCGCGTCGTGCGGCAAGGTGCAGCCACCGGCTCCGGTCGACTACTTCACGTTCTTCGGTTTGCCGCCGAAACTGAATCTTGACGTGGCGGCATTGGAAAAGGATTTCTACGAATTGAGCCGCAGGCTGCATCCGGACTTAAACGCCACGGCTGGCAGCCAGGAGCAGGAATGGAGTCTGGAGCAAAGCTCCATGCTCAATGACGCGTATCGCACGCTCCGCGACCCGATCAAACGCACAGAGTACCTGCTGCACCTGGAGGGTGTGGCGCTGGAAGAACAATCGAAAAGCGCGACTGAGAAAGCCCGCGCCACGGGGGAACTGAAGAAACAGGTCGTCCCGGCGGATTTGTTGGAGGAAGTCTTCGAGCTGAACATGGAGCTCGAGGAATTGCGGGTGCACAAGAAAGCAGGCGAGGACGATCCAGCGTTGATCGAAGAGATTGGAACTCACAAGCTGGAGCTCGAAGCCAAGTACGAGGCGCTTCTGGACGAACTGAAAACGTACTGGAAGGCGTGGGACAAGCTGATCGATCAGGCGCCTGACGGAGTACCTGCTTCCGCCGAAAGTCGCGCACAGGTGACCGCCAAGATGGTGGATGTGCTGAACCGCCGCAGCTACATTCGGAATCTTGTGAGGGATGTAAGCGCGGCGCTGGAGAATTGAGCAATTGGGAAATTGAGTAATTGAGAAATTGTGCGGTTGGAAAGCTCGCAGGATTTTCAATTACCCAATTGCTCAATTACACAATTACTCAATGTTTACTGACCACATCGTCGGCATCGATCTCGGCACCACAAATTCTCTCGTGGCGTTCATGCAGGGGGAAGTCCCTGTCGTCATTCCCGGCGATGACGGTTCGAATCTGCTGCCATCCGTAGTCGCGCTCGACGAGAATGATCAACCGGTTATCGGCAACCGCGCTCGCACCTATCTGATCGAAACCCCGGAGCGTGCAGTTTACTCGATCAAACGCCTGATGGGACGAGGCGTCGAAGACATTCAGGAGGAATTGAAGCTCTTCCCTTTTCGGCTGGCCAAAGATTTGCAGCCCGGCGAAGTGCTCCGCATCAAGCTCGGCGAAAAAACGTTTACCCCTCCGGAGATCTCCGCGCTCATTCTGCGCCAGCTCAAGCGCAACGCCGAGCGGTATTTCGGGGGACGGGTTGCGAAGGCAGTCATTACCGTTCCTGCCTATTTCAACGATGCTCAACGCCAAGCCACGAAGGATGCCGGCCGAATCGCCGGTCTCGACGTGCTTCGTCTGGTCAATGAACCCACGGCCGCATCGCTGGCCTATGGGCTTGACAAGAAGCAGAACGGGACCGTCGCCGTTTACGATCTGGGTGGCGGCACCTTCGATATCTCAATCCTCAACCTGCATGACGGCATTTTCGAAGTTGTTGCCACCAATGGCGACACGCACCTCGGCGGCGACGACATTGACAACCTTCTGATCACGATCGCGCTGGACGACATTCGCGGCGATCTGGGTATCGACCTCCGCCGCAACGCTGAAGCGGTGCAGGCGATTCGCAAAGCAGTGATCGATGCGAAGATTGCGCTGTCGTCGCAGGCTTCGGTCAAGCTTGATATCGAGTTGCCTCAAGGCAAGCGCTACCAGCGTGAAATCACACGCGAGCAATTCGAGCAACTGATTCAGCCGATCATCGATCGCACGGTCGGCCCGTGCAAGCAAGCAATGAAAGATGCCAGCCTCAAGCCAGAACAGATTGATGAAGTGGTGCTGGTCGGCGGCTCGACCCGCATTCCGAAAGTCCGCGAGCTAGTAAGAGAAATGTTTCGCCGCGAGCCACACACCGATTTGAACCCCGACGAAGTAGTGGCTGTGGGCGCGGCTGTGCAAGCGAACATTCTCGGTGGCGGCTCGCAGGCGACGGAAAACATGTTGTTGCTCGATGTGACGCCGCTTTCGCTCGGAATTGAAGTCGCCGGCGGGGTCACCGACAAGATCATCCTGCGCAATTCGACCATTCCGGCATCGGCCACCCAGTTCTATACGACTCAGGTTGACGGACAGGCGAACGTGGCCATTCACGTGTTGCAAGGAGAACGCGAACTGGCGAAGGATTGCCGCTCGCTGGCGCGATTTGATCTCAAAGGCATTCCGCCCATGGCGGCCGGCATCCCGCGTGTCGAGGTGAAGTTTCTGATTGATGCCAATGGCATTCTGCACGTTTCCGCGCGCGAGCAGCGCAGCGGCAAGGAAGCCGAGATTCAGGTGCAGCCGAGCTACGGCCTGACCGACGAGCAAGTTGAAAGCATGATTCTCGAATCGTTCGATAACGCTGAAGAGGATTTTCGGCGGCGGCAGCTGGTCGAGGCGCGCAATGAGGCGGCGACGATTCTCGCGGCCCTGGAAAAAGGCAAGAAGAGCCCGGCGTGGGGCATCCTCACCTCCGACGAAAAGAGGCAGATTGCGAAGATGGAGAAATCGCTCATTGCAGTGAACGCTGAGGACGATTATGCGGCGATTCGCAAAGCCATCGATGCGCTGAACCAGGGTACGATGCGGCTTGCCGAGTTGATGATGGACAGCGCCGTTTCAACTGCCCTCAAGGGCAAGAGCATGGATGAAGCTGACCTGGGCGAAGGCCCGACGGCGCCGCATCCCATGGCGAAAGCGGAATTTGAATGATTGTTTTGTGTTGTTATCCTGAGTGTGGTTGTTGCCGCGAAGGAACTGTGCAACCGGACGGGAGTGCATAGGTCCTTCGCTTCGCTCAGGATGACAGCAAGAGATTGAGGTGGTGATGTTAGAAGAAAAGAATCAGGGCGGGACCGCGGCAACTGAAGAAGCCCCGGGCGAAAACACGGTGCAGGTTACGTTCTTGCCCGAAGGCAAGACCGTGCAGTTCGAGCATGGCAAACTGCCCTACGAAGATCACGGGAAAGAACAATCACTGCTCGATGTGGCCCTAAACTTTGGCATTCCGCTGGACCATGCCTGCGGCGGCAACTGCGCCTGCACCACGTGCCACGTATGGGTGAAGGAAGGCGCCGAGAACCTGTCCGAGATGGATGACGACGAGGCCGACCGGCTGGACATGGCCGCTGACCTCCAGTTAAACTCGCGTCTCGGCTGCCAGGCCCAGATCGTGAAGCCGGGCAAGGTCGTGGTCGAAATCCCAGCCTGGAACCGGAATTACGTCTCCGAGGAACACCACTAAGGATATCGCATGCCAAAGCCGCTCACTTGGGACGAGGCCGAAGACATCGGCATTCTGCTCTCTGAAGCGCACCCCGACCTTGATCCTCTCACCGTCCGCTTTACCGATCTGCACCGCTATGTGACGGAGCTTCCAGGCTTCTCGGGCGACCCCAAAGCCTCCAACGAATCCAAGCTGGAAGCTATTCAGATGGCGTGGCACGAGGAGTTTCAGGACCGCACACAGCCCTGATTTCGCGCCGAGTCGGCTTGCAGCGGTCGAATGCTCGAATCCACCACGAGAATTTACATCCCGGTGACAATCGGCAACTACGATCGGCATTAGGCTGATTTACACATGACCGCCAGGGAGCTTACATCCCCCTCTCGGTCTCTCTCACCGATCAAACTGGGAAGGGCACGGTGAAGACCGTGCCCATTTTATTCTCCCGCTCATATTCTTACCTTGGAGGATACCGGCTTATGTGACCGGGACTGGCGCCGTCTCCTCGACATTCGCCTCGCGCAAGAATCTCGCCGCTTCCTCGGGCGGAGTCGGGTTGATGTAGAAACCGGTGCCCCATTCGAATCCCGCCGTCTTGGTCAGCTTGGGCATGAACTCGATGTGCCAGTGGTAGTGGTCGTTGGTTGGATCCTGCACCGGCGAACTGTGAATCACGAGGTTATAGGGGGGGTTGTCGAGCACGCGGTCTGCCCGCTGCAGCAAATTCTTCATGGACCGGGCCAGGTTCTCGAACATATGGGACGACGAGTTCTCAAACGCAGACTCATGCTGCTTCGGGAGAATCCAGGTTTCAAACGGAAACCGCGGAGCGTACGGCGCGAGGGTCACGAAATTCTCGTTCTCACCCACGACCCGGCTGCCGCTGTCCATTTCCTGGCGGATAATGTCGCAGAATACGCAGCGTTCCTTGTAAAGGAAGTATTGTTTGGCTCCTTCCAGTTCCTGCGTCACGTTGATGGGCAGAATCGGCAGCGCGATCAGCTGAGAATGCGCATGCTCCAGCGATGCTCCGGCTGGTTCCCCGTGGTTCTTGAAAATCAGGATGTACTTGAACCGGCGATCCTTCTTCAGGTCGAGAATTCGGTCGCGGAAGGTCCAGAGGACATCCTCGATGCGCTTCGGCGCCAGAGTTGCGAGGCTGGCGGTGTGATCGGGCGTCTCAATGATGACCTCATGCGCCCCAATTCCGTTCATGCGGTCAAACATGCCCTCGGCCTGGCGGTTCAGATTGCCCTCGATGCCCAGGGCAGGGAACTTGTTCGGGACGACCCGCACCGTCCACCCGGGCGTATCGCGCTGCGGGGCAGGGCCACCGTTCGGGTTGGGGCGGTACGCCTGAATCTCAGGAGGCGTTTTGCTCTCGTTCCCGTAACAGAAGGGGCAGAATCCCCCTTTGATTTTCATGTTTTCGCGGACGAAATCGGTGGGGCGCTTGGCGCGGTCGGTCGAGATAATTACCCAGCGGCCTACAATTGGGTCTTTTCTGAGCTCCGGCACTTACTGAATCCTTTCCGCAATACAGCGCAAAACTTTTGATTTTACTCCCCTAAGGAGGCATTGCGAAAGACTTCGATCTGCGGGAGGGATGTAAGACTCTCATAGTATACGCTGACAATATCGAATCTCCACTGGCACGATGGTGGGAAACGGCGCAGGTATTCGCGTGCCACTGCCGCCACTTCGCGTCGCTTATGCCGGTCCACAGCTGCTTCGGGAGGCTTCACATCCCGCGATGTTCGCGTCTTAACTTCAATGAAACAAAGAACATCATGATCCCAGCCGATCAGATCGATTTCCCCATGACAGCGCGGCGTGCGAAAATTCCGCGCCACGACCACATAACCCAGCTTGCGCAGGTAGAAGTAGGCCTCTTCCTCGCCGCGCGTGCCTACTCGCTGGTATTGCGGTCTGCGGTCCGTTGGTAGCGTGTGCGCTGCAACCCAATCCAGAGTACGGATGACCGCCCTGGTACAACTGGGGGGAAGCATAGGGATTCGTGCTTAGCGTATCCGGACGGGAGTGGCAACGATGTGATGTAGCTCACATTCTTGTCACTCGAAGGAAGTTTTTCCCAAAGGGGGAATCGATGGCTCGCGACTTCCCCATTGAAAAAAGGCGGAGCCCGAGGTCTCCGCCTTTGTGCCCACTCGCAAACTCCCTGTCACGCTCCTCTGCCGACTGCAGCAATGCACTCTTCCAGCACGTCCAGGGCGACGTCGGCTTCTTCTTTGGTGACCACCAGCGGTGGACATAGCCGGATCGTGCTTGGCCCGCAGCCAAGGAATAGCACGCCCTGTTCAAACGCCTTCTCAACTATGCGGTCGCGCTCTGCGCCGGCGTGTTCCTTCGTTTCCTTGTCTTTGACGATTTCGACCCCGATCATCAAGCCGCGGCCGCGCACATCGCCCACCAGCTTCAGCTTCGAAGGCCAGTCGGCCATGCGATTCAGGATGTGGCCGCCCACGCTGGCCGAATTCTCGATGAGGTGTTCTCTTTCGATTACATCCAGCGTAGCCAGTGCAGCAGCGATCGCCACAGGATTTCCGCCAAACGTGGAAGCGTGCGAGCCAGGCACCCAGTCCATGATTTCGGCGCGAGCCACGGTGACGCCGAGCGGCATGCCGGAGGCAATTCCCTTCGCCATACAGACGATGTCAGGCTCGATGCCGGAGTGCTCTACCGCCCACCACTTGCCGGTGCGTCCCACGCCGCTCTGCACTTCATCGACGACCAGCAGGATGCCGTGACGATCGCAGATGTGCCGCAACTCCTGCATGAAAATGGTTGGTGCGACGACGTATCCACCCTCGCCCTGAATCGGTTCGACGAAGATGGCTGCGACTTCTTCGGGCGGGAGCGCGGTCTTGAAAAGCTTTTCTTCGATGAAGCGGGCACAGCCCAGAGCGAAGTTGTCAGCTTCTTTGGCGCCGCCCGTGCAGCCGCGGTATACATCGGGAAAACGGACGTGCGTTACCCCTGGAACGAGCGGGCCGAATCGCCGGCGCTGCTGCGGCTTTGACGCGGTCAGCGAGAGCGCCCCCATGGTACGGCCGTGAAAGGCTCCATAGAACGCGATCACATTCTGGCGCTTGGTGTGATAGCGCGCCAGCTTGAGCGCGCACTCGATCGCTTCGGCGCCGGAATTCCCGTAGTAGACGCGGTGCGGGCCGCCCATTGGCGCAATCTTCGACAGCCAGTTGGCGAGTTCCACCATGCTTTCGTAGTAGAAATCCGTGCCCGACATGTGAATCAGCTGGGCGGCCTGCTTTTGAATGGCGGCGACCACGTCAGGATGGCAGTGGCCGGATGAGGTCACGGCGATGCCGGCGGAGAAGTCGAAGAACTCGTTGCCGTCAACGTCGGTGACGACGATGCCGCGTCCGCTCTTAGCCACCAGCGGATACGAGCGGGTATAAGACGGCGAAATATACTTCTGATCGCCCTCGAGCACGCGCTTGGCGTTGGGACCGGGCAGGGCGGTCTTGATTTTGGGACCGAAGATCGTTTTGGAAGTCATTGTTTCGATAGCCATGGAATCCTCCGTAGTGCAGCAGCCAGCGGTTAGTGGCCAGCGGTCGGTGAAACCCAGCCTCGGGCAGCTTTGGTTGAAGCATGCCAGTTCTAGAGGAACAGAACCGAGGCAAGATCAGGTGGAGGAAGCAGTTAATCGCTACCGAACAGGTTGGGACGCAGGCGCGACGGCAGATTGGCCCGATAGCGCCGCGGGCACACCAGAGAATGCAGCCAGCATTCGGCCGATTGTGCGTGCGGGAGAGGCGAATTGGAATTCCGGTGCAGCATCGTGAGCCATCAACATTTTCAATCCCATTATAGTGGTTAGCGGTGGGGCGCGGAACCCCCTTTGGTAACTAATAGACATATAATTTACACAGGAAGCATTGTTCATGATGTCTCGCCTCCCATCTGCCGCATGCGTTCTCTTCTGGGTCGGTTCTCTAACGGCGCAGAACTGTCCGCCTGAAGCGCAGACTGCACCCGCCGTCAAGGTACCCATCCGCCGAGTGATCTTCAAGAACGCACAGCTGCTCCCAGAGGAGAAGCGGCAGGAGATCGCCAGAGCAGTGCACGACGACACGTTTTCCTTTGATGCCGCGGAGGGAGGAAGCATTTCTCGCTTGGCTGACGCGAGTGCTGAGCGGGTTCGTGGGGCGTACCAAGACCAAGGCTATTTCGAGGTTCAAGTCGTTGCCAAAGCAGTACCAGTTGTGGCAGACGCCGGGCGCTACGACATCGTCATTCAGGCCCAGGAGGCAGGCCAGCAGTATCGCCTTGCCGATCTGAATATCGTTCACGCGACTGTGTTTTCGGAACCGCAGTTGCGTGATGTCTTTTCCATCCAGCGCGGCGAAATTTTCAGCCGAGTGAGAATTGCCGAGGGTCTGCAGGCACTTCGGCGTTTGTATGGCTCGCAAGGGTATATCAACTTCACAGCCCTACCGAATACCGAACTCGACAGCGACAACACGACTGCGGATCTGACAGTGGATGTAGATGAGGGCAGGCAGTTCCGAGTCCGAAGGGTGGACGTTCTTGGCTTGGACCCGGAGGCGAAATCTCGAGTCCTGAGAGAACTCGCGCTGCAGGCGGGCGACGTCTATACGCCCGACGCGTGGGTCCGCTCCGTTCGGATGTTCCCGGACGCTGCTACCGATGACCCGACTGTTGGTCAAAACAGGATAGACGAACAGAACGGGTGGGTGGACATCGTGTTCGATTTCCGCAAGACAGACAAATGCCCGGTTGCCATTCCAGCAGAAGCACGACCCTAGCGCCGGCTTTAGAATCCAGCCTTCCGCTCGATTCGTCTGATATCTTTTAACTTCTCTGCTTTTTCCAACCATGAACCAGAAGCAGCGCCCAAGGCGGTGGATGGTGGTTTTTTCTTTCGCCCTCGTGTACCTGTTCTGGGGCTCGACCTATCTGGCCATCGACATCGCGGTGCAGACCATCCCTCCGGCGTTGATGTGCGCCCTGCGGTTTTCTGTAGCCGGGGTGGTCATGCTGGGCGTGTGTGCGGCTACCGGACGGAAGATTCTGTATTCGCCGCGCCAGATCGCGTTGGCTGCGGTCGCGGGCCTGCTTCTGCTCATGGGCGGCAACCTCACGCTTTCTTATGCCGAGCTTTCGGTTCCGTCTGGTTTGGCCGCGCTGATTCTCGCCGTTACGCCTTTGTGGTTTCTAGTGCTCGATTCCCTGCTGCTCGGCGATCATCACATTTCGCGGCGCGGCAAAGCTGGCCTGGCTCTAGGAATTCTAGGGCTACTTGTTCTGGTCTGGCCGCAGTTGCGAGCGACCACGGCACTCGGCCGCCGCGAGTTTTGGGCCTCCATCAGCCTGATCGGCGGATCGTTTAGTTGGGCACTGGGATCGGTGCTTGCGAAGAAATGGCAAGGCGGCATGGACGTGTTCAGCGCCACCGGTTGGCAGATGACTGCGGCCGGAGCGGGAAATTTTCTGTTTGCGTTGCTCAACCGCGACCTGTCTCACGTCGTCTGGACCGCACGCGGCCTCGGCGCCACACTGTATTTGGTTGTGTGCGGCTCCTGGATCGGCTACACAGCTTACATTTGGCTGCTGGAGCATGTCCCCACCTCGAAAGTCTCGACCTATGCCTATGTCAACCCGGTCGTCGCCGTGTTTCTCGGCTGGCTGATTCTGCAGGAGCGCGTGGACCGCTTCATTCTGGTGGGAAGCGCGATTGTGGTGCTGTCGGTCATTCTGGTCACGAGCGCCCAAGTGAAAGAAAGGACCGTCGCCGAGGAACTGCCGGCGGTGGAGGCGGCGGGAGACTGATAAATGAAAAGTCCCCAGCTCTAGCTTATCTGAGAAAGCTGATCGAGCTTCCTCAAGCGGCGCCCTCCGTACCAATTGGATAACGCGAATATGAGGAATAGAACCACAAACCAAACCCATTCAAGCCAATGACGAAAGTGTTTTGATCTCCAGAGCAGTACAACGGCAGCAAAGTACGAGATCAGAGTGAAACCTACCGATCCCAGTTTGAAGAACACGTCACGATTCTTGCCCACAAAACTCTCGTAAACTCTTTCCGAATCATTGGGAGAGCACAGACGGAGAAACGTCCCCACCCGCCTGACGGAAAAATGTTCACCGATGATCAGCAGGTCGAAGAAGGTAGTAAAAAGGGGAACTACGTATAGGGCTTGATACAGCGAACCAATCTGTTTGAAGTCACTTCCTCCAAAGCCAAGAAGCGCTGAGACAAATGCAATCTTCAACAACTGAAGCTTTTCCCTCCTTTGCTGGGTCTCTGAAATCTCCTTGTGTAGACGCTCAAATAGCGCTTCTGGCATGGAGTGAGTATATAAAGACGGTGCAAGATGCGTCTATGTTCGGGACGACGTCTACAATCCTCCCTCCGATTACTTGGCTTCCTCCTCCTCTTCCGCGTCGTTCACCACATCCACCACATGCCCCCTGATAACGAACGTCTCTTTCGCTCCACCGGGCGGCTGAAAGCTAACCCGCGCCGGGTCGCGTTGCCACGATGGCGCCGGGCAGGCGGAGTCGGGAGCGGCGTCCTCCGGCAAGCCATCGACAGCTAGCGCCTTCTTCAGCACGGGCTTGCGCCGGCCAACTTGTGCCACGACGGCGGAAATCTTCTTCCCGTCGTCCGAAAGTCCGCAGTACGCAACATAATCCCGATACCAGCTCGCGGGGGAGAACAAAGCGTCAAATTCGGGAAGGTTGATTGGGGAAACCCTGCCAGTCACGCGGTCCACCAACAGCCAGCCGCCGCGTTCCCACTGCCAACGCGCGACCGATTCCTCGGGAAGACTGTCATTAACACGAAAGGCGCGCCGCACCACGAACAGGCGATCTGTTACTTCGTGGGGCGCACCGATTACATACTCTTTGACGCGCCCATCCACCACGAGGGCGCGGACTTTGAGGGTCAGGGGTTTATCCTGCCCGGTCGATGCCGGAAGCCACGGCACAGAGGTCCACTTGCCGAACGTGATCACATGGGTTTTAGTGGCTGCGTGCGCGACGCCCGAGTGCAGAACTGCACAAAACAGTACAACAACGAGCCACAGGCGCAGAATTGGCCGCATAAGGCGAGGGTAGGCAGGAAGAGATTCCAAAGCAAGGTTTCCGGTCACAAGCCGCGGTCGAGAAGTACCAAAACGGGAAATCTGTGGTGCACGAGGTAATGTGCGTGATTGCAATTGATGGTCTGGATCGGCGACAACGGCAAAATGGCGGTAGAATCAAGGTTGAGAAAACGATTTCGCGGTGGAGGGGTTCGCCTCGTCTCTTTCCGCCTGGGGTGACTTACCCACAGGCGAGCAACGCCGAAGGGAAAAAGAGGCTTCTGATCAAGACATGGGTGATCTTCTACCAAGGCGTCGGGCGCCGCGCATTCTTGTAGTTGACGACCAGCCCAGCATCGCGGGCCTGATGAGTCAGCTACTGACGATTCGCGGATACGACGTGGTCACTGCGGCCAATGTTGAGCAGGCTGAGGCCGAGATTCGGCGTCAAGCGCCCGACCTGGTTCTTTCCGATGTGATGATGCCGGGCAGGTCCGGCTATGAACTCTGCCGCAGCATGAAAGAAAATCCGGCTACGCGCCTGATTCCTTTTGTCCTGATTACCGGGCTCAGCGACAGCAGCGACAAAGTGCGCGGCATCGAGGCGGGTGCGGATGACTTCCTGAATAAGCCGGTGCTGGCGGAAGAGCTAATCGCGCGCGTGAAATCCCTTCTGCGACTAAAAGAATTTACCGACGAACTAGAGACGGCGGACTCAGTTCTGTGCACACTGGGATTAATCGTCGAGGGCCGCGACCCTTACACCGAGGGCCACTGCGAGCGGCTATCGTCGCGCGCCGCTGACCTGGGCCGCCATCTCGGTATGGACGAAGACTCCATAATCGCCCTGAAGCGTGGCGGATACCTGCATGATCTAGGCAAGATCGCAGTCCCTGACGAAATCCTGAGAAAAGGCAGCGACCTCACTCCAGCAGAATGGGAGGTCATGAAGCGCCATCCTATTACCGGCGAAAGCATTTGCAGACCATTGCGTTCTCTGCGGCTAGTGCTTCCGATCATCCGTCACCATCATGAGCATTCCGACGGCTCGGGCTATCCTGACGGGCTGACCGCATCGGAGATTCCGCTTCTTCCGCGGGTCCTGCAAGTCGTGGATGTTTACGATGCCCTTCGCACCGCCCGTTCCTACAAGCCTGCCCTTACCCATGAGCAAGCCGCGCAGACGATGCGCGAGGAAGCCAGCCGGGGATTGTGGGACAAGGAACTGGTAGCAGAATACTTTGCGATGCTTGTGCAGAGACGCCAGGTGGCGTAGTGCCATTCGCCGTTGTAACATGATGCGGGGGAAGTATGCGCGTTCGGTCCCGATACACCACCGCTCTTTTCCTCTCCTGTTTCATTGTCGCGGGATTCGCGCAGCAGGCAGCCGTCCCGCCACCAACCGGCCCTGATCGCCGCGTTTGGCTCGACGTAGTCGTCACCGACAAATCCGGCAAACCTGTTTCCGGGCTGCAGCAGCAGGATTTCACGGTTCTCGACGACAAACAGCCACAGGCTATTCTGTCGTTCCGCGCCAACGACGCCCCCGGCCAAGCAGCCTATCCTACCCAGGTCATTTTGCTCATCGATGCGGTGAACACCCCGTTCCAGGCGGTCAGCAATGGCCGAATCCAACTGGAGAAATTTCTCCGTCGCGACGACGGCCAACTTCCTGTTCCCACGTCGCTGATCTTCTTGACCGACACATCGGCCGAGCAATCGCTGACCACTCGCGACGGAAACGCGCTGGCCGTTGCCCTCAATTCCAACCGGGGCAAACTGCGCATCATCGGCAGATCTCAGGGATTCTATGGCGCGGTGGATCGCACTCAAATTTCTATCAACACTCTGGAAAAACTTGCCGGCGCTGCTGCAAACCGCCCGGGCCGAACGCTGGTGGTCTGGGTCAGTCCGGGATGGCCCCTGCTCTCCGGGCCGGATGCCGTACCCACCGAGAAGGATCAGGAGTCACTGTTCAAGACCGTCGTCCGCCTGTCGACGGAACTGCGTCAATCTCGCGTCACGCTTTACGACATCGACCCGCTGGGCATGGCGGATGCGGGCAGCACCCAGACTTTTTACTACGGGAACTTCCTCAAGGGGGTCTCTTCCGCCAATCAAGTCCAGGGCGGGAATCTCGCCCTGCAGGTTCTCGCCCTGCAGAGCGGAGGGCGGGTTCTGAATTCGGCCAACGACCTCGTCAGGTCGATGACCAGTTGCTTGCTCGATGCAAAAGTTTTCTACACTCTCTCGTTTGAGTCGCCGCGGGCTGACCATCCCAATGAGTATCACACTCTTCAGGTGAAAATGGGGAAATCCAGACTTACCGCCCGAACTCGAACAGGATATTACGCGCAGCGCTAGAGTCTTGGGTTCTGTTGGTTGTTTTGATGTCAGATCTTCGCTCTGCGATGGGGTTCTGCAGTGGGCGGCGCGACAGTACAATAGGCGGGAACGTTTTCTGCATCTAAGCGAAATCTCGCAGTCCGCGGAGCCGGCCGGGAGGCGAGTCTTGCCGTTGGAGCCCACCCACAGCATCGTGATTCCCGCCCATAACGAGAGCGCACGTCTGGGCGCGACGCTGGAGAAAGTGCTCGCGTACGTGCACGCACAGCGCTGGGATGCGGAAGTCATCGTCGTCAACGATGGCTCCCGTGATAACACGGCTGACATCGTTCGGGCCTTCGCCACAAAAGACCCGGCGGTGCATTTGGTCGAGAACCTAGGCAACCGAGGCAAGGGATATAGCGTGCGCAATGGAATGCTCAACGCACGCGGACGGATTGCTTTATTCAGCGATGCCGACTTGTCGTCTCCGATCGAGGAAGCCGGAAAGCTTCTGCAGGCAATCGAGGCCGGCGCGGACATCGCCATCGGCTCCCGCTGGCTGCGCGCGGAGACCCAGACTCGCCGACAGCCACTTTACCGCCAGCTTCTCGGGCGGATCTTCAACCTCTTGCTCCGCCTAACTCTCGGGTTGCAATTTAAGGACACGCAGTGCGGTTTTAAGGCGTTCAAGCAGACGGCGGTTCGGGCGATCTTTCCTCTGCAGAGAATTGAACGCTGGGCGTTCGATCCCGAGATTCTGTTCCTGGCGAGCAAGTTCGGCTTTCGCGTGGAGGAAGTGCCGGTGCTCTGGGGACACAGTGGCGGGACCCGCATCCATCCTTTGATCGATGGCTCGCGCATGTTTTTCGAGATGCTGCATATCCGCTGGAGCGAACTGACAGGAAAGTACAGCGGGGGCGGAACGGCCGCAGGCCACGCCGCGAAAACGCTGCCGAATGGCGATGGGCCGCGAAGTTAGAGCATTTCTTACCGGTCCGGCCCTAGATCGCACTGGCCGCGGTTTTCGCGGCCTCCACCACGCGGCGCCCCATTTCAGCGGTTGAGATCGCAGAATGTGCTTTGCCGGCTAGATCGGCAGTGCGCGCCCCCTTTGCGAGGACCGTCGAAACTGCATTCTCGATACAGGCAGCCTCCCCCTCCAGGCTGAACGAATGCCGCAGCAGCATCGCGGCTGACAAAATCGTCCCGAGAGGATTGGCAATTCCTTTTCCGGCGATGTCCGGCGCGGAGCCGTGCACCGGCTCATACAGCCCAACCGGGCCTCCGATGCTCGCCGAGGCCAGAAGTCCGAGCGAGCCCACGACGCCGCCTGCTTGATCTGAAAGAATGTCGCCAAACATGTTCTCGGTGAGCACTACGTCGAAATCGGTGGGCCGCTGGACCAGCAGCATCGCGGCCGAGTCTACGTACTGGTGGCGAAGGTTCACGTCGGGATAATCCTTCCCCACTCGCGTGACCACCTCCCGCCAAAGCCGCGAACATTCGAGCACGTTCGCCTTATCCACGGAGAGAACCTTGCGCCTGCGCTTCATGGCAAGCTCGAAAGCCACGCGGGCGATGCGCTCGACTTCTGGTTCGCTGTAGCGCATCGTGTTGATTGCGACCCGCGAGCCGGGAGCGCCTTCCGAGGTTGCGGAAATGGACCGCGGCTGGCCGAAGTAGAGGCCTCCAAGCAACTCGCGGACGATCATGATGTCGGTTCCGCGCACGATTTCCGGCCGCAAAGGAGAACTGTCTTCCAGCGCGGGAAACAGAATGGCCGGTCGCAGGTTGGCATATGCCCCGAGCTCCCGGCGGAGACGCAGTAGTCCGGCTTCGGGCCGAAGATGAACTGGATTGTGATCGAAAGCCGGACTTCCCACGGCTCCGAGGAGCACCGCCGACGAGGTAAGGCAGGCCCGCAGGGTGTCGGGCGGCAGAGGATCGTTGGCCGCGGTGAGTGCCGCCCCGCCGATGGGCTTGCGCTGAAGTTGTATTTGGTGGCCGAAAGCGTCGGCCACGGTTTGCAGGACGAGCACGGCCTCCTCGGTGACTTCCGGGCCGATGCCGTCGCCGGGAAGAATGGTGAGGTTCAGGAGCATGCGTTTGATTGAGTAATTGTGGAATTGAGTAATTGGGGGATTTTGGACGCAGTAATCTTACTCGAAAAGAAAGAATTAAGTGTGCTGACTGCTCCTGAATTACACAATCACTCAATTACCAAATCACTCAATCGCCAAATCGCCTACACACCCCACAAATAGTCTTCCTGCTGCGTCTGTTCCTGGTGGGGATCGGCGTGAGCCGGCAGAGGCGCGCCGAACGGATTCGTAGCCGGCGCCACAGGGAACGGCTTCTGCGGCTCGGGCTCAGGGACACTTACTGTCAGGCTGTGCGCGTCCGCTGCCTTGGCCGCGGGAGGCGGCTCGATCAGCGGCGTAGCTGAAGCCGCTGGCTTGTGCGTGTCGCGGATCAGCTCGAGCAGATGATGATCTTCCACATGCTTGATCTTGTCGGCCAAGCGGACAAAGCGGCGGTAAACGTCATCCAGCGCGCGCCGGTCAAATTGGTAGCCGAGTTGCTCGCACCGGATGCCCAGCGCGTGACGTCCTGAATGTTTGCCCAGAACGAGCTTGGAATCTGGCACGCCCACCGACCTCGGCGTCATGATCTCGTAGGTGAGCGGATTCTTCAGCATGCCGTCCTGATGAATTCCGGCTTCGTGGGCGAACGCGTTGCGGCCGATAATGGCCTTGTTGGGCTGTACCGCAACGCCGGTGATTTCACTGAGCATCTGGCTCGCGGCGAAGATCTGCTCGCTCACCACGCCGGTTTCGTAAGGATAGCGGTCGGGGCGCGTCCTCATCGCCATCACGATTTCTTCCAGCGAAGCGTTACCGGCGCGCTCGCCGATGCCGTTGATGGTGCATTCCACTTGCCGGGCTCCCGCCTCTACCGCGGCCAGCGCGTTGGCGACCGCCATTCCCAGGTCGTTGTGGCAGTGCGCGGAAATTGTGACCTTCTCAATTCCCTTTACCCTTTCGCGGAGCGTCCTGATCAGGTTTCCGAACTCTACCGGCACGGTGTAGCCAACCGTATCGGGAATATTCAGCGTGGTGGCTCCGGCTTCGATGACCGCCTCCGAAACTCGGTAAAGAAAATCGGGATCGGTTCGGGTCGCGTCTTCAGGAGAAAACTCAACGTCATCACACAAAGATCTAGCCAAGCGAACCGCGTCACGGGCTTGCGCCACGCACTGGTCGCGAGTGATCCTCAGTTTGTACTGCAAATGGATATCTGAAGTCGCAAGAAATACATGAATACGGGGGTGGGCTGCGTCTTTGAGGGCTTCCCAGGCGCGCTCGATGTCGAGACGGCAGGCTCGGGCCAGGCCGGCAATGGCCGGACGTTGGACCAACGCCGCGATTGCCCTTACTCCCTCGAAGTCGCCCTCGGAGGCGATGGGGAAGCCAGCCTCGATCACATCCACGCCCAAACGATCGAGCTGCTGGGCCAGGCGCAGCTTCTCCTGCTTGTTCATGCTGCAACCCGGCGATTGCTCTCCGTCGCGAAGGGTGGTGTCGAACACCGTCACGCGAGCTCGCTCTGCGCTCATGATCTCCCTCAAATCAGGACAGATACATATATCGTACGGTGAACCTGCGCAGAAGCAAAACTTATAATTGTTAACATAGTATTAGGCAATCTTTTATAATAAGCTATGCTAATGGTCCATCCATATTCCATTAAGGGGATTCAGAATGGAACTATCCCAGCTCGAGGTCTTCCTGACGGTTGCCCACGAACGCCGCTTTTCCCGCGCCGCTGAAAAATTATACCGGACCCAGTCGGCGGTCAGCCAGACCATCCATAAGCTGGAGAGTGAGCTTGGCGAGGCCTTATTCGACCGCTCCTCGCGTGAGGGCATTCTCACGGACGCCGGGAAAGTTCTTTACGAATACGCCGAAAAGCTCATCAACCTGCGCAGCGAAGCCACCGAATCGCTTACTGAGCTGCGCGAGTTGCAAAAAGGCAAGCTGGTCATTGCCGCCAACGAATTCACGGTGCTTTATTTGCTGCCGGTGTTGGCAGAGTTTCGCCAGCTGCACCCGATGATCAAAATCACAGTCGAACGGGCCTTGGGCAGCCACATCCCCGATGATGTCCTGCGCTATGCCGCCGAATTCGGCGTCTTATCGTACGAACCACAGGAACCAAACCTGCGCTCGGTGGTGGTCTACCTGGACGAGCTCGTGTTCGTGGTCCCCCCGAAGCACCCTTTAGCCTCGGCATCGCAAGTCAGCATCCGGCAGCTGGGCGTGGAGTCGTTTGTGGCGCACATTGTCTCGTCGCCTAACCGCGAGAAAGTCATCCAGCTTTTTAAAACCCTCAAAACGCCGCTGCACATGGATGCGGAACTACCGACGCTGCAGGCTATCAAGCAATTCGTGGCCATGGGGAATGGAGTCGCCTTTGTCCCCGGGATCAGTGTGGAACCGGAAATCATGAGAGGAGAATTGGTGCGAATCCCCGTTCGTGAGTTGCAGTTGAAACGGAAACTGCGGCTCATCTATCGCAAAGACGCCAGCCTGTCCCATGCCGGAAAAGCATTCCTGAAAGTGGCTGAGGCAGTCGCGCTGAAGCGCAAGGGACGCTACCGCTTTCAACGGGAGAATTAGACGCCAGAAACAGGAGTGGGGAGCAAGCGCAAAGCCGCTCCCCTTCTTGCTTGGAGACTGCCGCTCAGCAGTCGGTACAAACCTGCTCTTCCCGAAAAGACTCAAGGGCTTCCTCGACGGATGGGTGCACCTCAAGTATGGAACTGAGCTTAGTCAAGCCGAGCAACATCTGCACCACCTCGTTCGGGCCCGCGCATTTCAACTCCGCGCCCCTTTCCTGCGCCCACGTCATGAGCAGCGCCAGTTCGCCAATACCGGCACTATCCATAGAACTCACCGCACTTAGATCGAGCACCAACTTGCCCGAATATTGCAACACCTCGCCCACCAGCCGCGAGAGTGCGGCCGCTTCATCGCGGTACACGATGCGTCCCTGGCAGTGCACGACGATGACGTCCCCACGATTCCGAGTTTCCAGACTGAGCTTCAACTTCTGCTCCTCATCCCGTCCAAACTGGGCTGGCGCTGGCGCCTGCTCCCACATTTGCCAATTTGCGCTCATACATTGCATCCTAGAAGATAGACGTGCGTGGTCCGGTTTCGAGATCATGAAAAAAGGATAAAATTTTGTCGCAAGAGCCGGTCTCTCAAGGGGCCGGTTAGCGATGAATTTTGTCCACCGGGGCATATTGCCCATCCGGTACACTGCATCTAACGAATTTCGCTGAATGGTGTCAATTTTTTGCCGGTACTATCGCCGGGGAGGAAGAATTCGTGCCTAAGATCGCTGCCGCGGTGCTGGTGCTTGTCTGTCTGACCCTATTCTCGGTTCCGATGTCAGCACAACTGCTTCCGCGCGGGAATGCCTATGGGGGAGTTTCCTACGGCCAACTCACGAATGTCATCAACAGGCAGTCGTATCGTGGCTGGGATGGTTCCGGCGAGGTTCTTCCGTTCGCTCGCTTTTCCCACCTCGGGTTCGTGCTCGACGGCAGCGGCTTCTATCGCACCGGCGTCAAGGTCTACAGCGGTTTTGGTGGTGTGCGCCTGTCCACCAACATGGGAAACTGGCGACCCTTCGTTCATGGCATGTTCGGCGTTCGGCACATCAACTCCAGCAGTCCCAGCTTCGTTTACAACCCCCATGCAATCGATTTCGGCGGCGGTGTCGATTACAAGCTCTGGTTCAAGAACTTCTCCTGGCGCGTGCAGGGTGACTACATGCATGCGTACTACTCGAGTGCCTACCAGAACGACTTCCGTGCCTCTACCGGCGTCGTCTGGCGCTTCTAAGCCATCAGAACCGATTTCTCTCATCTCGGAATACGGTGATAACTATCTTCGCTTTTTCTGCATCAAAGAACTTTCCGCGCAGTGAGCGGGTAGCTGGGTAGGAGAAAGGAGACTCATGCGCAAGATCGGCATCATCACCACCACGATTTGCCTGTTCGTGAGCCTGGCGGGAGCGCAGGTTCCGACTTCGGGGAATGTATTTGTAGGATATTCCTTCGAGAATGCCGGCTCGTCCGCGCTCAACCTGAACCTCAGCCGGCCCAACTTGCAGGGATGGGAAGCATCGCTGGAGGGCAAGGTGCTTCCAGCAATGGGGATTGTGGCGGATTTCAGTGGGCACTACGGTTCCGAGAGCTACACGCCGGAAAGCCTTGGTCCGATCCCGGGCCCGATTATCCCGGTCAATGTGACTGGCCATGAAGAGGAAGTACTGTTTGGTCCGCGCTTCTCGTTCTCAGTGCGAAAGTTCCGGCCCTTCGCGGAGTTTGAATTCGGGGTTGCGCACATCAATACAAATGACTTCGGGTCCAGCACATCATTTGCCTTCACGACGAGTGGGGGCCTCGACTATCGCCTCAACCGGCTTGTCGCATGGCGATTTGAGGGAGGCCCTGTGTGGACGCGCTTCTTCCACACGTCGCAGGGCAACGTGCGCTTGTCGACTGGCATTGTCTTCCGTTTCTGACCTGGATCGAACTGCTTCAGTGGAACAGGACCCGGCTGGTTGGCCGGATCCTGTCTCTTATGGCCACCGACAAAAACGATTCAGAATCACGTGCGGGGCGGGTTCTTGGCCCCGGTCGTCCAGTATTTGTGGTCGCGCAGGAAGTGCTTCTCGTTCCAGAAATTCATGGCGGTCCACAAGAAAAGCCATCCCACGCGCAGGTGTCCCATCCTTTGGAAACGGCGGTTGGTGGTGTAAACGCCGCCTCGTACGATGGCGAAGCGCTTACGCGCAACCTGCTGGCTGAGCCGGTAATCCTCGGCAAAAAGGATCTGTTCGTGAAATCCGCCCAGCTCCAAGAACTTCTTTCGGTCAAACAGCATGAACATGCCGGTGGCGAAGGGACGATGCAGACAGGACAGATACTGAAAGAAATCGTTGCCCCCATAGAACAGCTTGTCGAGCCAACTGCCATCGCGGCACAAAATATTGGTGGTGACACACTGGAGATTGGCGCGCTGCGCGCGCTCCAGGCACCGCCGAATCAGCCACGTTTCCGCCAATTCGATATCCGCATCCACAAACAGGATGTAGGGAGTATCAGCCTGCGCCGCGCCGTGATTTCGCGCAACCGAGGGCAGGCCGCCGGGAATGACGCTCACATTCAGCCGGTCACGGAAACGCATGACGATTTCGGGAGTGCCGTCGGTGGAATTGGCGTCAGCGACCAACACTCTCGTACTCGACATCTGCGAGTAGTCCTGATTCGTCAGCGAGGTCAACAAGCGTGGAATCAGCTTGGCCTCGTTCTTCGCCGGAATCACGATCGTCAGCAGGTTCGTGGTACTCATGAATCTCTACCCCCAGTTCGTCGATGGTGAGATAGGTAAGCCGTGAATCGACCCACCCGCCGGAGTTGTAGTAATGGATTCCGTCCTGCTCTTTATGGATGGCCTCGTGCGTGTGTCCGCAGAAAATACGGTCTGCACTGCGATGCCGGGCATACGCCAGAGCTCCTGCGGCCACCTTCGAGGACATGCGCAGCCAGCGCGTGTTGAGCCGGTCAATCAATCGCGTAATGGGATTCCCCCTTAAATCCAGCTTCTGCAGCAGCAGATAAAGCGACGTTCCCAGCCGGCTCAGCCGCAGCCGGCTCACTTGAAACCCGTCGAATTGATGACCATGAATGGCGATGTGACGCAGTCCGCGGTAGTTCCATTCATAATGGCGATAAACCCGCACCCCCACCAAATGCGACATAATGTTGGCCAGCCCGTGGTCGTGATTGCCTTCCACCCACACGACTTCAATGTTGCGTTTGGGATTCGAGAGCTTCCGGATATAGCCGAGGAACTTCCAGTGTTCCTTGGTCAGGCGGGCAAAATTGAGATCGGCGAAGATATCGCCCAGCAGAATGAGCCGTTGGAAGCTGTTCTGCTTTAACACCAGCGTGGCTTCGCGCGCATGACTGATCTCCGCACCCAGGTGCAGGTCGGAAAGAATCAGCGTGTCGTAAGGACGCACACTCATATACAGCATTTTCCCAAACAAATGTTACGGGGTCGTGAAATCTGCACCAGAATTAGTGCACTTAGTAACCGTGGAAGTAACGTGTCAAAAGCCCGGCCTATCAGCACTATGACTTACTCATGCCCGTGCTTTTCTTTGCCTTTCCCCTGCTTGGTTTCCTCTTCTTTCCCCTTCTTTTCTTCGCCGGGGGCGGGAGTCGGGCCGAAGTTGCTGTTCCAGTAGTCCTGAACGGCGGGCGGGAGCTTGTCCATGTGAGAGAGGAACATCGTGATCTTCCACATATCCTGCTCGGCCAGCGTCGTATCCCAGGCGGGCATGCCTGTGTAACGCACGCCGGTCCGGATGGTGTAGAAGATGTGCCACTCCGGGTCATCGGGCGGATCCGAGATCACGTTCGGGGCCGGCGGATAGAACGAGTTGGCGAGCGGCGACGGCTTGCGGTCAAGCGTGCCGTGACAACCCGAGCAATTCATGGTGTAGAGCTTCATGCCGTCCTCGAGGTTCTGATCAGTAGGCGTCAGTGGGTTGGTGACGCGGGGCGCGTGGCGCTCCATGGAAGCGTCGAGCGAGGCCATAGCCACGCGGCTCTCGAGGTGCGAAGGAGCCACGTTAGCCGCGGTTGGAAAAAATCCCAGCAGGCCCAAACCCAGCCCGCCGAGGATAAGAACAACGAGTGTGACGATGACACCGAGAACGAATTTTCCCATAACGCCTCCGGGACGTATTGTGGCAGATGGGCAGGACGAGGCGCTAGTCGCCCGTCTTAAAGCGTGTTTCAAGAATGGGTTTGGCAAGGGCCCGGCTTCTGCCCTGCCGTGTCCGGGTCCTATTGATTCCCGGCTTCAGCCGCCGAGGTGCGATCTTTCGGGGTATCGTAATAAACATTTTTGAAAAACGCCCTAATACGCCTTCAAACGCCGCGCTTCGCGCACGACATCTTCCACCTTAGGCAGATAATAATGCTCCTGCGGTGGCGAGAACGGAATTGCCGAGTCTAGGCCCGCGATGCGGATGATCGGACCGTCGAGCGAGTCGAAAGCCTCCTCGTTGATGATGGCGGCGATTTCGCCGGCCAGGCCTCCAGTCCGCGTGTGCTCATGCAGAATGATGACTTTGTTTGTCTTCTTCACGGTCTGAGCGATGGCCTCGCGATCGAGCGGCGAGACCGTGCGCAGGTCGAGGATTTCCAGATCAATACCTTCTTTGCTCAGAATCTCAGCTGCCTCGAGCGCGGTGTGAACCATCGCGGCATAGGTGATGATGCTCAGGTCTTTCCCTTCTTTTGCTACTCGCGCCTTCCCAATCGGGACAACGTAATCCTCGGCGGGAACTTCTTCCTTGATGCGGCGGTAGAGATGCTTGTGCTCGAAGAAGATGCACGGGTTGTTGTCGCGGATGGCGGCTTTGATCAGGCCCTTCGCGTCGTATGGCGTGGCCGGGCAGATGACTTTCAGGCCGGGATTGTGCACGAACCACATCTCGGGATTCTGCGAGTGAAAGGGGCCGCCGTGCACGTATCCACCGCTGGGACCTCGCAGAACAAGCGGCGCAGGCACGCCCCAGAGATAGTGCGCCTTAGCGACCATGTTGGAAATCTGATTCATGGCGCAGCCGATGAAATCCATAAACTGGAATTCGGCGACGGGACGCATACCGGTGAGCGACGCGCCGAAGGCCGCGCCCACGATGGCGGATTCGGCAATCGGCGTGTCGATGACGCGCTCCGGGCCGAAATGATCGATGAATCCGTCGGTGACTTTGAATGCGCCGCCGTAAATGCCGATGTCTTCTCCCAGGCAGAAGACGGCCGGATCGCGCTCCATCTCTTCCCAGATTCCCTGGCGGATGGCTTCGAGGTAGGTGAGCTGGGGCATAGTCGGTCTGTGATATTCAGTCTGTCAGGAGACGCAACGAGATTGGCGGCCCGGAAAGTCTATGTGGATATATGTTCCTCTCATTGACAACGAGGCCTCCGGGTTGCGGAGAATAACGTTCAAGACGCATCCATGAATTAGCAACTGCACCAAGAGTTTCGGCCAGAGAACGGAGCTTCGCTCCCTTGTATTCGAGGAGAGACAAAGTCGTCCAGCCCCGCAACCTCACCCACTCCCCAGGCTTTAGATTTAGCAAAGTGCCCGAGTGATCCGGCGAACCGTAGAGTATGAGTGTTCCAATCTGCGCTGAATTTCCCGCAGGCCACATCATCTCGATGCTGATGCCAAAAGTTGAGACGTCGAAGGGCACAGCGTCATCTGCTGGTTGAAGGTCAGCCAGATGTGGGGTCCATGGAACATCGATAGGAACTTCGCCGGCGTTCATTACCATGACTTCGACTTCTGCTCGATCTCCGTCACGGTATTCCATCTTGTCCATCCACATGAGCGTTGTTCTTAGTGAACGTTTGTCCTCCGGAGAAACGTCGCCGCCGACATTTACGCTTTTCAGGAATCCGCACCTATGATGCACGGTGCACTCTTTCTCAGGAACTGGGGGACGGCGCAACTCGGTGCGAGGCGTTACACTGGCGAGATCAAGGTAGGCCACTTCCTGCGCGGCTCCGGCTTGAGCGCAAGCGATCGCGGCCGTGGCGAGGATGATTTCCTTCATCATGCTTCTGTTGATGCGGGTGAGCCTTTAAACTGTTGCATGAGTCCTGACTTCTGTCGCCCCTTCGGGGCTTACTGTCGTTCCCTCGCTACCCAGGGCTTACGCCCGGCTACAATATTCCGCCCCTTCGGGGCTGCTTCATCGTCGCGCTCAGGGCCCCCCACGACCTAGCGGTTCATCCCGCTTTAATCGCGTTGAGGTCGGTTCCCTTGCACGCGTCAACGGACGCCTACTTCAAATGAACTGCGGCTTCGGTTGCTTTGAAGGCGCGGCTTCCCTTCCTGAGATTCGGCGTCCCGTACTTTGGCCTGACCTCGTGGCAGCCGTTCTCGCAGAAGACGCCGCCTTCGGCAGATTCCGGCACAGGCATGGGCGAGTTCTCGGCCATCTCGCGATCTTCGTCTATAACCCGCTCAGTCTCTAAAATCAGCCTTGCATTCTCTTTGGCCGTCAGCCATCTTTTCTCGCGCACCAAGTAATTCTCAAATCTTGCGATCGGATCGCGCTTGCGCCAGAACTCAAACATCTCTTTCGGCACATAGCTGGCCGCGTCATGAATCGCGTGGCCTTTCATGCGCATCATTTTGGTTTCGATCAGCGTCGGACCCTCACCACGCTGTGCGCGCTCGACCGCTTCGTGGGCGGCGTCGTAGACCTGGCAGGCGTCGGTGCCGTCGACAATCACTCCAGGAATGCCGTACGCAATGGCGCGTTCAGCCAAGTCTTTGCAGCGATATTGCGCTTCGCACGGGGTTGAGTAGGCCCAGTGATTGGTTTCGACGATGAGCACGAGTCCGAGATTCTGCACCGCGGCGAAGTTGATGCCTTCGTAGGTGACGCCGGTCGACTGGCCGCCGTCGCCGATGTAGGTCATCACGGCAAGGTTGCGTCCCTGCAGGCGCGCGCCCAGCGCGACCCCGGCCATCACAGGAATAAGATCGCCGAGCATAGAGGTTGGCGAGACCACGTTGCGCCTCTCGATGTCCCCAAAGTGCGACGAGGCGTTGCGGCCTTTGGTGGGTGAACCGGCTTTGGCCATGTACTGCATCATGATGTCGGCAACGGTGAAACCGCGGACCAGAAGCGCTCCCTGATTGCGAATCAGCGGCCCCAGCCAGTCGTCTTTATCGAGCGCATAGGCCGAGGCGCAGGAGCAGGCCTCCTGACCAAGCCCGAAGTAGACTCCACCCACGATCTTGCCTTGCTTGTAAAGATTCTCGAGCGCGGCCTCCATTTTGCGATTGAGCAACATGTGGCGGTAGATCTCAATCGCCTGCTGCTTGTCGAGGTAGAGGGAGTCGCGGATGGGGGGAACAGGCGCGTCGAGTTCGCCGGTTACTTCGTATCGGACGCGGCCGTCTTGGTCGGTGATTTGACGGACGGTGAGGTCGGGATGCTCCAGGCGGTAGTCGGGGATGGAGTAGGTGCGAAGGTGAGGATTTTCGGGGGGTGCCCCATTTCTCGCCGATTTTGCGAGAAGTCGGGATTCTGCCCCAGACCCTCCGCTGCGCGGATGGCTGCCGTTCTTGGACTTCGTCTTCTTATTCCCCATGGAACGCGACACGGAAGCCGCGGTGCATTGATGGTATCGCGGGAGTGGGTGGAAGGGCTAGAATGCACGGGTCAGTGCGTGTCTTCTCTGACGACGAGATGGCTTGCCGATTCGACACAGACCATCTGCATCTCTCCTTCCTCGCTCTTGGTGAACGGGCACACCTCGAAGTCGCCGAAAACATCCCTGCCGTAAATGTCGCCCTTTCTGAACACTGCATCACTTAGGTTGTCCGGAATGATAATGTCCACGTCTCCGACTCCCAAGACGCGATAAGTTCCAACGCGCCAGATGACCATCCCAATGCCATTCCCGACACGCACCCTTCCGTGAATTTTGAAACACTGCCCCACCACCTTTGGGCTGGTCCTGCATGAGTGTTTCTGCTCGGGGTATAGGGGCATGCTCATCATTAGCAGCAGTAGCGCTAGTAAGCAGATTTTCATGACAGACCTTCGACAAGTTGACAATAACCCCGGCCCTGGCTGGCATCAAGAGGGGACAGCTCGTCCGAGCAGGGCATCGAGGGAATCGACCCAGAGGACTTGCGTTTGGAAGATTACTCCGAAGTTTCGGGAAATGGACTCGGCTACGCCGTTGAGGTCGAGGGGACGGCCGAGCTCGCGCTGCATCGAGGTCACCGGCTTCGACGTGATGCCGCAGGGGATGATCAGATCGAAGTAGCTGAGGTCGGTGTTCACGTTGAGAGCGAATCCGTGCGAGGTGACAAAGCGCGAGACGTGGACGCCGATGGCGGCCAGCTTGGCTTCGGGGTTCTGCTGAAGCCCATGGTTCCCTTCGACGCGCTTCGCTCGCTCAGGGCAGGCTCTCGACTGAAGAGAACGATTCTCCGAATCGTTCTCGTCCGCTCGGGATGACAATGTAATGGGGGCGACTTCGGCGCGACTGAAGTCGCGCCCTCTCAAAGCAACTTCATCGGTCCAGACGCCGGTTAGTCCAGGCACGCGCTTGGTCTCAATGGCAAAGTCGGCACAGGTGCAGATCAGAACCTGTTCCAGGCGGCGAACGAACTCGACGACGCCGAGGGTTTTTCGGAGTGCGGACGGACATTCACTCGCATCCTGGCGAAACTGTACCGCCTCGGCGAACGCAAGGTCCCTCGACTCCAGAGAACGATTCTTCGAATCGTTCTCTTCCGCTCGGGATGACAGATCATCGAAGCGGGCGGTGGAGCGAGCGAATCCGCGCAGATCGAAGATAGGGTAACCGACGATCTGGCCTGGCCCGTGGAAAGTGACATCGCCGCCGCGATCACATTCGAAAAGCTCAAGGCCGCGGTTTTTGAGCAGCTCTGGTGACGCGACTACGTTCGCGGCTTTCGCGTTGCGTCCGAGCGTGATGACCGGCGAGTGTTCCAGCAGGAGCAGAGCGTCGCCGATCTTCTCTTCTTTGCGCAGCGCGACCAGCTGTTCTTGCAGGCGAAGGCCGGTGGCATAGTCTATGGTGCCGAGTTGGACGGAGGAGATCAAAGGAATTGGTAGTTGAGTAATTTTGTAATTGGGGAATTGAGAACCCACTTCGTCCAGAGCTGAGCCTTCGAATTGCTCAATTGCCAAATTCTCCAATTACCCAATCTTCTCATGCGTTGATCGCCATCCCATACACGCTGTTTGCCGTGTCCAGCATGGCTTCGGCCAGCGTCGGATGGGCGTGGATGGTCCACATCAAATCCTCAACCGTCGCCTCCAATTCCATCGCAGCGACGGCTTCAGCAATTAGCTCTGTCGCCTGTGGGCCAATGATGTGAACGCCGAGAATCTCGCCGTAGTCAGCGTCGGAGACGATTTTGATAAATCCTTCATGTTGGCCGACGATGGAGGCGCGCGAATTCGCGGTGAAAGGGAACTTGCCAATCTTCACGTTGTAGCCAGCTTCGCGGGCCTTCGATTCAGTGAGGCCAACGCTGCCGATCTCCGGATGGCAATACGTCGCGCCGGGAATATGTTCGGGGTTGATCGGCTTGGCAGGTTTGCCTGCAATTTTGGCGACCGCAACGAGCGCTTCCATGGCTCCGACGTGGGCGAGTTGCGGCGTGCCTAGCACGATGTCGCCCACGGCGTAGACGCCAGGCTCAGCGGTCTGCATCCAGGAATCGGTCTTGATGAAGCCGCGATCGGGCTTGATCCTTGTGCGCTCAAGGCCGATGTTTTCCGTGCGCGGCTTGCGTCCCACAGCGATCAGGATCTTTTCCGCTTCGATCCTCTGCTGCTTGCCGTCGACAGTGATGGTGACGGCAATGCCGGTTTTCGCTTTGTCGACTTTGTCCACTCTCGCTCCGGTGTGGAAGTTGATGCCGCGTTTGCGAAAGACGCGGGCCAATTCCTTCGATACTTCTTCGTCTTCAACCGGCACCAACCGCGGCAGCATTTCGATGATTGTGACTTCGCAATCGAACGAGCGGTAGATCGAAGCGAACTCGACACCCACAGCCCCTGCTCCAACAATAACTAACGATTTCGGAATCTCCCTCAGACTGAGGATTTCGATGTTGGTGAGAACGCGGTCGTTGACTTCGAGGCCAGGCAGCATGCGGGCTTCGGAACCGGTTGCGAGGATTACATTCTTCGCCCTTAGATGGCCAGCCTTGCCGTCGGTTGTGACTTCCACCGTGAAGATGCCGCTCTGCGCTGGTCCCGTAAGCTTGCCGAAGCCCTTCACTGTTTCGACCTTGTTTTTCTTCATGAGGAACTCAAGGCCCTTGGCGTGTTTGGCAACAATCTTTGCATTGCGCTCCTGAACGGCTGCCCAGTTCAGCTTGCGTGCGTCCACACCTTCGATGCCGAATTCTTTCGCGTCTCTCAAGTGGTCCCAAAGCTCCGCGTTGAATAGCAGCGCCTTGGTCGGGATGCAGCCGACGTGCAGGCAAGTGCCGCCCAGGAATCCGTCCTTTTCAATGAGCGCGGTCTTCAGGCCGTATTGGCCCGCGCGAATGGCGGCAGAGTATCCGGCGGGTCCGCTGCCGATAATGGCTACGTCGTAAGTGGCTTCGGTCAAGGGAATTGTCCTCGGTAAGAACAGATGTTGAAGAGCAAGCGAATGATTCTAGAACAGGGCGGGAGCAAAAAGCATTCAGCACTCGACCATCAGCATTTGGTGGTGTCTCAGTATGAGGAGATCGCCGGCGCCCGCGGAGTGATTCACCTTGCGAATCGCTCGCTTCCTTGAGAGCATGGTTCGGATGGATCGGCGGTTCTATCTGCTTATTGGGATTTTCTTGTTGGCAGCGTCGGCGGCCTTTATGCTCGTTGGGGAAGCCTTCACGTTTTTGGAGCGCCCTATTCATATTGTGAGCCGCGCCGAAGATCCCAAACGTTATTGGCTGGGCGTTGTCGGGTATTTCCTCGTCGGGTTTTTCCTTATTTGCTTTTACCTGTACCACGATCCGAACTGAGACCCCTAACAGGCTGTCCTGAACGGTAGGAATTAGATGAAGTGCAGGTAGGGATCCTTCGACTGCGAAACAGCCTCGCTTACACGAGGCTGTTTCTTCGCTCAGGATGACAGAGAGTGCGGCAGCGAACTAATTGCCTTCGTTGCTCGCCCGCTTCCAGGAGATCAATTCGCCGATGGTCGAGCTGGTGCTTGACACCGGCTGCTTGTAGGCTTCGACGTCAGAACGCGAGGCTTCCTCGCCCACGGCGCGAATGCTCAGGCCGATTTTCTTCTCGTCCGGACTCATCTTGATGATCTTGAAGTCGTGTTCGACACCCGGCTCAAGGTGAAGCGGCTGGCCGTTTTCATCTGCGGCTTCCGATCTGTGGCACAGTCCTTCCACGCCGTCAGCGATTTCGACAAAGGCGCCAAACGCAGCCACGCGCAGAACCTTGCCGCGGATCACATCGCCGATGTGATGCGCAGCAAAGAACGATTCCCAAACGTCCGGTTGCAGTTGCTTCACGCCGAGCGACAAGCGGCGCTTGTCCGGCTCGATGGCGAGAATAACGGCTTTCACCCGGTCGCCTTTCTTCAATATTTCAGAAGGGTGCTTCACGCGCTTGGTCCAGCTCAGATTGCTGACGTGGACCAGACCGTCGATGCCGTCCTCAATCTCGATGAACGCGCCGAAATCAGTGAGATTGCGTACACGCCCCTCTACCGTCATACCGACGGGGAATTTATCATGCAGCGAATCCCATGGATTTGCCGCCAGTTGCCGCATGCCGAGCGAAATGCGCCGTTCGCTCGGATGTACATTCAGCACCACGCACTCCACCTGGTCGCCGACATTCACCAGCTTTGACGGATGCTTCATCCGTTTCGACCAGGTCATTTCGCTGACGTGGACCAAACCCTCGATTCCCTGCTCCAGTTCGACGAACGCTCCGTAATCGGTCACGCTGATAACTCGGCCGGAAACGTGCGCGCCTACGGGATAGCGATGCTCGGCGTCCAGCCACGGATCGGGCGTGAGCTGCTTGAAACCCAGGGAAACGCGGTGCTTTTCCTTGTCGTACTTGAGCACCTTGACCTGAATCTGATCGCCGACGTTCACCAGATCCTTGGGATGCGTGAGGCGCCCCCAGGACATGTCGGTGATGTGCAGCAGTCCGTCGAGTCCGCCCAGGTCAACAAACGCGCCATACTCGGTCAGGTTCTTGACCACTCCGGTAAGGATCGCGCCATCGGCCAGGTGCTCCAAGGTCTTCGAGCGCTTCTCCTGCTGTGCGCCTTCCAGCAGTTCTTTGCGCGAGACCACAATGTTGCCGCGCTTTTTGTTCAGCTTGATGATGGCGACTTCCAGCGTCTGGCCCTTCATGCCATCCAGATTGCGAATGGGCCGCAGGTCCACTTGCGAGCCGGGAAGAAAGGCGTGCGCGCCCATGATGTCTACGGTGAGGCCGCCCTTGATGCGCTCGATCACCACCCCCTTGATCGGCTTCTTTTCGCGATGGGCCTTGTCAATCTCTTCCCACGCGTGAATGCGCTGTGCTTTCTGATGGGAGAGGCTGATGTAGCCCTCTTCCGCCTCTCCCTTGTCGCGCATCACATCAATTTCATCGCCCGGCTTGACCTTGGGATTGCCCGCGTGGTCGAGCACTTCGCTGAGCGGCAGCATGCCCTCCGACTTCGCGCCGATATCTACAACCACATGTGTCGGCGTCAGCTTCAGCACGGTGCCCTTGATGACGCGATCGTCGCTGACCGCCTCCTCGGTTTCGGTGGTAAAGGTCTCAAGCGCGGCAGCGAAATCTTCGCCGGCCGGCGTGGCATGCGCGTCTTCCTGCACGGGCGCGGCTGGCGGCGCCTCAACCGGCGCGGCAGCCTCGACCGCGGCGTCGGGTTTCGAGACTTCCGCTTCGGCAACGGCGGCTGGAGTCGATTCAGGGTTGGGAGTAGTGGTGGTGTCGTCGGACAAGATCGTGCCTCTCTGGTGACGAATGCGGGCCTGCTCTGCGGACTGCTGGATGGTTCGTTTGGTTGTGGTGGGCTCACCCTGGCGAATGAGCTTGGACAATCCCAGCTGTCGGACGTTACAGAAAACCCGCGTCCAATGGGAATTCTTTTCGACTATAACAACGGCCCGCGAACAGTGTCAAACCTAATTCTGGCCTGTGTTACAGCCAGGTTGCAGCGTTACAGTTTCCGAACACGCGCCTATCTGCTAACCTGCCGTTGCTATGGATTATCTTTGGACGCCGTGGCGTTACGCCTATGTCTCCAGCCCGGAAAAGGCCGGCGAATGCGTGTTCTGCGACGCCGCAAAAGAAGCCGACGACGCGAAGGCACGCATCGTGCATCGTGGGAAGCTCTGCTTCATCATTCTGAATATTTTCCCCTATACCTCCGGGCACGTGATGATCGTGCCCTACGAACACGTAGACGAGTTACAGAAGTTATCACCTGAAGCTGCCAACGAGATGATGGCACTCTCGCAGCGCATGGAGACCGTGTTGCGCGAACTTTACCGCCCTGACGGAATCAATCTGGGGATGAACATCGGCAAAGCCGCCGGAGCCGGGATCGCGGGGCACATTCACATGCACGTGCTGCCGCGTTGGGTCGCCGACGCCAATTTCGTGTCAGTGGTGGGCGAAACACGCGTCCTGCCGGAGACGCTGGATGTGACGTGGAGGAGGATGAGGGGGAGGCTGGAGAAGTGAGTTATCATCGCCAGGTCACGTTGTCATCCTGAGCGGCGTTCTTGGCCCGCGAAGGATCTATGCAATCCCCGACAAGTTGCATAGGTCCTTCGCTTCGCTCAGGATGACAAATGCGGAAAAGGCGCGAAGGTTCGTGCTATCCCGCCAGCTTTTCCATTTCCTTCTCGTCAATCACCGCTACGCCCAGATCCTTCGCTTTGTCCAGCTTCGACCCCGCATCGGCGCCGGCCACGACATAATCCGTTTTCTTGCTGACCGAACCCGTGACCTTGCCGCCGGCGTCTTCGATCAGCTTCTTGGCTTCGTCGCGGGTGTATTTGGCGAGCGTCCCAGTAAGGACGAACGTTTTGCCGGCGAGTTTCGTGCCGCGCTGCTTCTTCTGGCCAATAAACTTAAGGCCTGCCTTCTCTAAACGCTTCACTAGCTCCCGATTAGCGGCGACGCCGAAGAATTCCACGATGCTTTCTGCGATGCGCGGCCCGACTTCGTTCACGTTCTGCAATTCTTCAACGCCGGCACTCTCCAAATCCTCCATCGATCCAAAATGCTCGGCCAGAAACTGCGCCGTGCGCTCGCCGACAAAGCGAATGCCGAGGCCGTAGATCACGCGTTCCAGCGGTAGCTTCTTTGAGTTCTCGATTTCGTCGAGAATGTTTTGTGCCGACTTGTCGCCCATGCGCTCCAGGCTGAGCAGATCATCTTTCGTCAGTTTGTAGATGTCGGCGACATTCTTAACCAGGCCGCGCTCGGTAAGCTGGTTGACCAGAGCGTCGCCCATGCCGTCAATATTCATGACGCCGCGCGAAGCGAAATGCAGAATGGTTTCGCGCAGCTTGGCCGGGCAGTTGGCGTTAACGCAGCGATAATCCACCTCGCCTTCGGTGCGAACGACTTTTGTGCCGCACACGGGACATTTCTCGGGCATCACAAATGTCTCGTGCCCGCGCGGATGATCTTTGTCCTCGATCACTTTGGCAACTTTGGGAATCACGTCCCCGCCCCGCTCGACCTGCACCCAATCGCCGATCTTCACGCCCAGGCGCTCGATTTCATCCATGTTGTGCAGCGTGGCGTTACGCACCGTGGTCCCGCCAATCGATACCGGGGCCAACGTCGCGACCGGCGTGAGCTTGCCCGTGCGCCCCACCTGCACGCGAATCCCTTCTACTTTCGTGATTCCCGCCCGCGCCGCATATTTGTACGCGATCGCCCACCGCGGAGCTTTGCCGGTGAAGCCAAGTTCGTCCTGCAACGCGGTGCGGTCGACTTTGACGACGATGCCATCAATCTCGTAGGGCAACGAATCGCGCTTCGCTTCCCACTGCTGAATAAACGCCCACACTTCATTCATCGAATGCACGAGCTTGCGATTCGGGTTGACCTTAAATCCCGCCTTGTCGAGCGCGGTCAGCGTCTCCCAGTGGCGCTCGAAATAAGTGCGTCCGTCCTGCAGGAGAATGTAAGGAAAGAAATCGAGACGGCGCTGTGCCGTAACGCTGGAGTCGAGTTGCCGCACCGTTCCCGCCGTGAAATTGCGCGGATTGGCAAACGTCGGCAGTCCTTGACGCTCACGCTCTTCGTTCAATTTCTTGAAAGCTGCCGTCGGCATAAGCAACTCGCCGCGCACTTCGAAATCCGCAGGAATTCCAGCGCGTTTCAGCTTCTCTTTGCCAATAGAAAGCGGCACCGAATGCACAGTCCGCACGTTGAGCGTGACGTCTTCGCCGACTGCGCCATCGCCGCGCGTTACGCCGCGCGCCAGCTTCCCGTACTCATAGACCAACGCCAGCGACATGCCGTCGAGCTTCAATTCGCAAACGTAGTCCACGTCGCTCTGCCCGCTCAATTCGTGGACGCGGCGCTCCCAGTCGCGAAGTTCCTCTTCGTTGTAAGTGTTGTCGAGCGACAACATGGGCGAGGAGTGCGGGACTTTGACGAACCCCTCGCGCAGCTTGCCCCCGACGCGCTGGGTGGGCGAATCCGGAGTGATCAGCGACGGATGCTCCGCCTCCAAATCCTTCAGTTGCCGCATAAGCCGGTCGAACTCGGCGTCGCTGATTTCGGGGCTGTCGAGAACGTAGTAGAGATATTCGTGGTGGCGAATTTCTTCGCGGAGGGTCTCGATTCTTTTCGAGGTGTCTTTGGTTACGGCAGGCATCGGGCAGATTATAGTCGGGGAACGGGGTGAGTAAAATCCGGCGCCGCTCAGGTACAATCCAGCTTCGATCCACCATGCGAAAAGCGGCTCTCATCTTCAATCCGGATTCTGGAGGCAGCCGGAAACGTCGGCGACAGCTGGAGTCCGCGCTGACCGTTTTGCGAAACGCCGGCGTCGAAGCTGAACTGATGCCGGCCGAAACTCGCCGCGACGGCGCGGAGGCGACGCGGCGTGCTGTCGATTCCGGCTGCGACACCATCTTCGTTTGCGGCGGCGATGGCACCATCAATAACGTCGCTCAGGTGCTGGCGAATTCCTCCGTGGCCTTGGCAGTTCTGCCCATGGGCACCGCCAATGCGCTGGCCCACGACCTCGGCCTTCCTCTTGACGTGACTGCTGCAGCCGAAGCTGCGTTGCGCGCCGTGCCAAAGCGCGTGGCCCTGGGCCGCATCGAATACAGAGACTTGCAGGGAAACCCTGACGCGCAGTACTTTGTGGTCGCCGCCGGCGTCGGCGTTGACGCCCATCTTTTCTACAAACTTCAGAGCCACACCAAGCAACGCATGGGCATGACCGCCTACTACACCAAGGCCTGGAATCTTTGGTTCACTTACCCAATGACGCGGTTTGTAGTCGAGTACACTGAAAACGGCTCCAATGAGGCCAGGAGTGCCGACGTTACCGAGCTGTTGGGCGTGCGAATCCGCAATTTTGGCGGAATCCTACGGGAGCTGGCTCCCGGAGCATCACTCGACCGCGATGACGTGCGGCTGGTTCTGTGTCGCACCGGGAGCCGGCTCTCGTATCTTGCTTACGTGACGCGCGGGCTGCTGGGGCAACAGTGGACCATCCCCGGCATCGAACTGGCGCACAGCGCAAGGATCCAATGCCGATACCGAGAGTTCGGATCCGCCGAATCGCCGCAGCGAAGGATATACGTCGAGGCCGACGGTGAACTGCTAGGGACGCTTCCCGCGGAGATTACGATCGCGCCGAACGCATTGACTGTGCTGGCGCCATCTAGCTGAGTCGGCTTGGCGTATCTCAGTCGGAGACAATAGAATTCTCGCAACCGCTTGGAACCCATTACCCATCTCCTAACTGGCGCCTGCATGGGGCGCGCCGGACTCAACCGCAAGACAGCGCTGGCGACACTTACGCTCACACTGGCGGCCGAGGCTCCCGATCTGGACGCGCTTGGCCGTTTTGGCGGCCCGGCGTTCGGATTTGCCCATCATCGAGGCTTTACCCATTCGTTCCTCGGAATCCCGCTGACCGCGGCCGTGGTTGTCGGCGGCGTCTATTTGATCTGGCGCCTGCGTGGCCGCCGGACGAACAACCCGAAGCTCCCACCGCGCTGGGGACTTTTGTTTGTGTACGCTTGCCTTGCTGGGCTGAGCCACATCCTGCTCGATTTCACGAACAATTACGGCGTGCGGCCGTTCTGGCCGTTCTCGGAGAAATGGTATTCGTGGGATATCGTGTTCATCATTGAGCCCGTGATGCTGGTTTTCCTACTGCTGGGATTGATCGTGCCTGCGCTTTTCGCCCTTATTGACAAGGAAATCGGCGCGCTGCGCCGGGGTCCGCGTGGGCGATTTGCGGCCACACTGGCTTTGCTCGGGATCGTTCTCCTGTGGGGACTGCGCGATTTTGAGCACCGCCGCGCAGTCCACACGCTTGAGGCGCGCACTTATGACGGGGTCGACCCGGTTCGCGTCTCAGCGTATCCCACCATGGGGGATCCTTTTCATTGGTATGGCGTGGTCGAGACACCAGCCTTTTTCGCCCTCGCCCCTGTGGATTCGCTCACGCCCGAGGTCGATCCCCGTGGTCAGCTCGAGATTCGCTATAAGCCGGAAGAGACTCCAGCCACTCTAGCGGCGAAACGGTCGTATCTCGGGCGGGTGTATCTGGATTGGGCGCAATACCCTATCACCGAAACGGAAACGCTTCCACCTCCAGGCGAAGGTTACATGGTGCATTTTATGGACCTGCGTTTTGCCCAGATGCCGAGCGCGATCAGCCGCGGTCGAAGGCGCAGCCCGCTGAGCGCTGCCGTCGAACTGGACAAGAATCTGCGCGTGGTCGGCGATGTCTTCGGCGCCGGATCCGATCAGGTCGTGCCCGAACCGGATTGACGGCAACAAGCGAAATCAGAATCTGACGTATGAGGTCCGGCTTGACGCCAGCCGATGTAGCGCCCAAAATAGGAAATCGCATCTTCTGAGGTGATCATGCTGGCTTACCTGTTCGTGCTGCTGGCCATTGCTGTCCGCTTCTTACCCTTTGCCGGGCACTGGAACATCCTGCCCCACGCGTGGCACTTCACGCCCGTAGCCGCCTCGCTGCTGTTCTTTGGAGCGCGCGGGTCGCGCCGCCAGATGTGGATCCCAATCGCTCTGCTGGCTGCTACCGATGTGGTGCTGAGCCGTTTCATCTATGCCTACCCAGTGTCTTGGGATCTTCTTGTTACCTGGGCCTGGTATGCGGCAATTCTCTGGCTCGGCACGAACCTGCGGGAGAAGGCGGGATTCTGGCGGATCGTGGGTGTGGCTGCGTGCAGTTCCGTGTCATTTTTTCTGATCAGTAATTTCACGGTGTGGGCAGCCTGGGAGATGTACCCAAGAACATTCAGCGGCCTGATGGCGTGCTACGCGGCGGGGCTTCCGTTCTTCCGCGGAACCGCGGTTGGCGATCTGTTCTTCTCCCTCGCGATGTTCGGCACGCCCGTTCTGCTGACCGCGCTTTCCGGACGGCTGCAGCGGTCGGGCAATCACGCGGCGGCAGCCTAGAAACCGAATCCTCATTCGCTCACGGGTGGGCTTTCTTCAGCGCCCTCGGCCGGATGGGCGAGAGTTTTCTTGCCCTTTCTGCTTTGCCACCAGACCCAGACGACGGCACCGATCACTTCCAGGGCCACCATCACTAAGATGAGATGCCGCTTAAGTGGGCCTCCCGCCAGCTGTACGATCTGAGGCCCGAAGCCAAGCGTCAGCAAGGAAAGCACCAGAAACCGCACAAACCTACCCGCAAATATCGCGGCCAAAAAGTGGCTGAACCGCATTTCGAACACGGCTGCCCCCAGCACGAAAATCTTGAATGGAGTGGGTGGCGGCAGCATTCCGGGAAACATCAAAGTCCAGAACTCGTGCTCCTCGAACGAGCGGTGAATCTTTTGGAAGCGCTCCTCGGGAATTCGTTTGCGCAGAACTTTTTCGCCGCCAAGATAGCCGATCAGGTACAGCGGAATGCTGCCGACCGCCGATCCGACCGAGGCCATCAGAATGTACAACAGGAAACGCCTGCGATCCTGATAAACATATGCCGCAACGATCGCATCCACCGGCATGCCCAACAGAGCGCTATCGGCGAAAGCGATCGTGAACACTCCCCAGATGCCCAGCACCTTGACCAAACCCCAGATCCATCCCGTGTACCGGGCCAGAATGTGTCCGATAGTTTTCAAAGGCAAAAGCCAGTGTACGTGATCCGCGAAAATGTGTCAGTCCGCACGAAGTCGGTCTGAGGGCTCGATTTGTGTTCTATCTTCTTATGCGTCATCCCGATGGCCCGCGCTTTCAGGTAGACCCCCGGCTTCAGCCGGGGGCGAGCGTAGCGAGCGGGCCGAGGGATCTCCCTCGCAACGTTCGTGTGTGGCGCCAGATCCCTCGCTCCGCCTGAAATACGGCTTCGCTCGGGAGGACGCCATAGACGCCATAGAACAAAATCAAGATGTGGTCAAGACGCGAAAGGGAAGGACGACGGGAGTTGGTGTGGTCGCACGGCTCAGGTTTCTCGTGCTCTCTTTCGATTGCGCGGCATTACTTGTGTTCCGTCTTCCCACTCAGCAGTTCGATCGCGTGCGGAATCAGGTCCGCCACTGCCTCCAGTGATTCCACCGCTCCCGCAGGACTTCCGGGCAAGTTGAGAATCAGCGCCTGTCCGCGCACGCCGCAGACGCCCCGGCTCAATGCCGCAAACGGAGTTTTCTTCAGTCCTTCGTTGCGCGTGCGTTCGGCCACGCCGTCAAGCAACCGGTCGCAGACTGCAACGGTCGCTTCCGGCGTGACGTCGCGTGGAGCGATTCCGGTCCCGCCAGTCGTCGCGATGAAATGGGCCTCGCCCGCCAGTCGAATGAGTAGATTCTGAATCTGGGGCTGATCGTCGGGAACGACCTCCTGGGCGAGGATCTTGAAGTGGAGTTTCTGCAGGAACTGGACAACTGCCGGCCCCGACACGTCCTTGCGTTCGCCACGCGAGCAGGAGTCGCTGACCGTCACCACCGCCGCCGTGAGAAGGTCGCCGGCCTGGGGTTCAGTTGTCGAGAAGGACATCTTCCTCTTCTTGTCGTTTGCCCTGGCCCGCGCCGCTGGCCGAAGTGCTAGGCACGGTCGCACTCACAGGAGCTGCTGCAGAGGGTGTGGTCGCTGGCTCTACCGCGGCTTCAGCTTCCCCTGCGTCGCGCTGCGATTCGTCCAGCAGACGGAGGCCTTCCATCAACAGGCCTTGTGTGTTGAGCCGCGTTGTCTCCCGATCGGTCTTTCCCTCGAAGTTCAGCTCGAAGTTCCCGCCGGTCCAGCGCAGGACTTTGAACACCGCCTCGTCGCCGACCAGCGGCCCATAGGTCGCATGTTTGACCTGGCCGTCGACGAAGAACACTTCACATTTGTCGCCTTCGTTCGTGAGTGTGAGCTGGCAACTCTTGCGGCCCATTTCAAGCGACTGCATCAGGTCGATCACGTTCATCTGGGCCAGACTGCCGCGGACGACTCCGTCCGACGGCGCTGTCTTGGCCATTTTCTCCAGCGCGATGCGGTCAATCATGCGCTTGATGCGGCGCGTGGCGTCTTTCAGGAAAAATGGCTTTTCCAGATAATCGTCGGCCGCATCCTGGGGCGAGAGCCGCTCGGCAATGTCGGCTTTATTGGCCATCAGCACGGCCGAAAAATTTGCGGTCGCCGGACGGCTTTTCAGTTTCTCCACGAGCTGGCGGCCGTCCATTCCCGGCATGCGATAGTCACAAACCAGCAGATCCGGAGGATTGTCCACAGCTTTCAACAACGCGTCAGCGGAGTCGTTCGCGGTCGCAACCTGCGCCAGCGCGGCCAATGCATGTTCCAACATCCCCAGCACCATGGGATTGTCGTCCACCACCAGCAGCTTAATGTCATTCGCCATGGATTCTGTCAGCGCCTATTCTTCCGCCGATACTCGCCGCTTTTCCCCCCGCTCTTCGATTCCAGCACAATCTCGCGGATTTCTATGCTCTTGTCCATCCCCTTACACATATCGTAAACAGTGAGCGCGGATACGCTGGCCGCGACCAGCGCTTCCATCTCCACGCCGGTCTGGGAAGTGGTTGCCACTTTTGAGGCAACGGCGACGCCATTCTCGCACAGCCGTACCTCGACATCAACGAGCGCCAGCGGCAGCGGATGGCACATGGGGATGAGTTCGGCTGTGCGTTTGGCGGCCATAATGCCAGCCAAACGGGCAATTTCGAGCGGATCGCCCTTCGGATTGTTCGGCAGCGCCGCCAGCACCGTGGGCTTCATGAGTACGAAGGCGCTGGCTTCGGCCTCGCGCCGGGTTGCCGGCTTGGCCGAGACGTCCACCATCCGGGCGCGGCCACCACCGTCGTAGTGCGAAAGTTTCTTCGCCATGCGGAAGGTCTATCTTACATGGAAAGGCTGGTTGGAGAGATGTCGCGTACCGCGTCGCGTTACCACAAGAAGTGAAATTCCGGACACCGCTCTTGCCCGGCGTCCGGAAAATTAGCAGTTGTCTTTCTGCAAGTGGACGATTAGAAGTCGTGATCTTCCGGCGTGCAAGAGCAGATGCCGTGGCCGCTGCCCAACGTGATAGCGAACGAGCACGAGTCCTGAAGCGCAGTCTGCTCCGCCGTGACCAGGTTCGCATCAGACAACGGAGTCTCGGTAGTAATGCAGTCCGTCGTCGACGGACTAAACGTCTGCATGTGCGTCATCCAGCCATGCAGTCCCGGCCAGGGCGCGTTGTCGGTCGGGTCGGCCACTACGCTGCCAATGACCTTGATTACGCCAACGTGATTCACCGTGCCGGTCAGCGAGTTCGCCGTCAGCTCTTTGTTCACCGACTCCGACAAAATGCCGTCGGCCGTAATGAGGCAGTTGCAGCATTCCTGCAGCTCTTGGCTATCGTCGAACACATAGATGGAAGCCGACAGATTTCCGCCGATCGGCACTCCCTCTACTTCCGCGGTCGAATGGTCGCCATCGTTGATGATGCGCAGTGTTGCGTCCGGCGCGTTCGAGCGGTTGGCATCGGAATAGTAGGTGACGAAATAATAGCTGGGGTCGCCTTGTGCCAAAGCAACTCCCCCCAGCAGCATGACTGCCGAGACCAGAAGCAGAAGTACTCCAAGCTTTTTCATCGATTCATCTCCTGATGGTTTGGAGGCGGCGCCCGGGCGGGGGAGAATTCAGCCTTTGGCGCTCCATGCAACTTTCAGCTCGTTCAAGACCCTAATTCAAGTACCCACGTGGCTTAGTCGCCTGCAGTAAGAATGCGCGCCTAGTCCCAATGGAGTAGTTCGGCAGTCTGCTCTTTGTCGCTTGGAATCCTGGAGAGGATCCTTGGCTATCTCATCATCACTGCAACCCATTCTCCGGCGGCAATCCGCTCGCGGTCGGGCGGCACGACAATGTAGCAGTTTGCCCGCGCATTTGCCGCGATGTCGCCCGATCCCTGCCACGGCACCAGTTCCACCTGTGAATTCCCTAGCTCGCCAGTTAGCGTTGCAGGAAGAAACCGCGTGAGGCCGGTCTTTTTGCGAATTTCCGATTTCAGACACGCGTGCAGGAACACGAGCTTATGTGCCGACTGGCCGGCCAGCGCTTCCAGAATCGGTCGAGCGAACAGTTCGAAGGTCACCATAGTGGATACAGGATTGCCGGGAAGGCCAAAGAAGTAGGCAGATGCCTCTTTTCGCGAGCTTGCTCCCGCCCTGCATCTCCCGAACACAACCGGACGCCCCGGCTGAATCTTCGCGCCAGTGAAGAAGAACTCCGCCCCCATTTCCGAAAGTACCTGCTCGACCAAGTCGTAGCGGCCGATGGAAACGCCGCCGGTCATCAGCAGCAGGTCTGACTGCAGCCCCTCTTCGATCAGAGAACGCAGCGTACCGGCTTCATCGGGAGCGATCGGCAGCAGAACCGGCTCTCCTCCTGCCTCGCGAATCTGCACGGCGAGCGAATAGCTGTTCGAGTTGCGAATCTGCGTCGGGCCGGGAGTGGCGTTGACATCTACAATCTCATCGCCCGTTGCCAGCACCGCGATCCGCGGACGCAAATAGACTTCCAATCGCAACTTGCCGACCGATGCCGCCAGAGCGATGGCGGCGTCACTTAGCCGCAGACCACAATTAAGCAGGAGACTCCCCTGGCGCGCCTCAGCGCCCCTGGGAACAATGTTCTCGCCACCGAGAACACTGTTCCTGATCTCAACCCCGTCGCCATGCCGTGAGGTGTACTCGACCATGACCACGGCATCCGCGCCTGCCGGTACAGGCGCTCCCGTCATAATGGAGACTGCCTGCCCGGGCTCGATGGCAGCCGGAATCTTATCCAGTCTTTCTCCGGCCTTGATCTCGCCGATCACATCCAGCACAGCCGGGGGTTGCGCCAAATCGGACGAGCGCACGGCATAGCCGTCCCGGGCTGACCGAGGAAAGGGTGGGAAGTCGCGATCTGCGATTACCTGCTCAGCCAGTACGCGGCCTGCGGCAGCGAGGAAATCGACAGACTCCACTTCTTTGGGATGAAGTTTCGCCGCATGTTCTTCGACCGTGCGACGAGCATCTTCAAAGCTCAGAACGGAGGAATCAAGTAGGCGAGCGGACATGTCAAGATGATAGAGGAAGGAAACCGCGAACTGCAGGGGCATCGATTAGGCAAAAACCAGGGCGTTTGGAGATTCTTTTCCGACGCAGGAGCTTGCGCCCTTTCTTGGTGTTTCCTATTTTGGGTCTACCGGGCAATCAGAAGTATTGAAACCTTTCATCCGACAAGACTTGAAACCTTTCCGATCTATCACGAATCGCGCAGCCCTGGCAGCATGGCTCCATGAAGTCGAAGTTGTGGTTGTGCGCCCTCCTCCTAATTGCATTTGAACCCCTGTGCACAGCATCCGTTGTCTCCATTACCACGACCAGTCTGCCCGACGGTACTGTAGACGCTTCCTACTCTGCAGACATCCAAGCCAGTGGAGGCTGCACACCTTACAAGTGGGCAGTAGTGTCGGGGACGCTGCCGGCCGGGATCACGGTGACCCCATCAAGCGCTACGACATCCCTGGATCTGACCGGAACTCCACTGCAAGCGGGAACCTATTTGTTCACCGTATCAGTCACCGGCTGTGGCGGGCATGTCTCCACTGTGTCCTATGAAGTTGTCATCCAGCCATTTGTTGTCTCCATCACCACTACCACTCTGCCCAACGGTACTGTGGACACTTCTTACTCTGCAGCCATCCAGGCCAGTGGAGGCTGCACGCCTTACAAGTGGGCGGTGACGTCGGGAACGCTGCCTGCCGGGCTCACGGTAACGCCATCAAGCGCTACGACATCCTTGGATCTGACGGGAACTCCACTGCAAGCTGGAACCTATTCGTTCACCGTATCGGTCACCGGCTGTGGCGGGCATGTCTCCACCATGTCTTACGAGATTGTCATTGACGGAGCGGTAAGCTACACGGTGGACCTGAGTTGGAATGCCTCGACGTCGACAGACGTCGCCGGCTACAACATCTATCGTGGTCCGGATGGAGTCACCTGGTCGAAAATTAATGCAGAGTTGGTTGCTCCGACTCTTTACACGGATGCCACGGTCGCCGACAACATGACCTACTACTACGCCGTCACAGCTGTTGATACCTGCAGCAACGAGTCGGCCAAGTCGCCCGCGGTCAAAGCGGTCATTCCGTGAGGGCGCTGAAGAACTCCTCGAATGCATCCAGGCGATCGCAGCACTCTCTGCTAGAGGATCGACTCGGACACTTTATCGCGCGAGCTCTTGCCCCAGCACCGCCGGGTTGCTGGCAAACGCGAGGCCAGTCTCGAGATCGACCACGCGATCGCGCACCAGCTGCGCGATCTCGCCGTCAAAGTGCTGCATGCCCTCGGACGTTCCCGCTTTCATGGCATCGAGCAGAGTCTTCTCCTCGCGCTCGCCTTTTTCGATACATTCGCGGGTGCGGGGATTCGCCTTGAGGATTTCGAAAGCCGGGACGCGTCCGCCGCGATCGGCTTTCGGAATGAGCCGCTGGCAGATGATGTAGCGGAAGGACTTCGCAAAACGCTCCCGCACCGATTGCTGCTCCGCGGGCGAGAAGGAACTGACGATGCGCTCGACCGTCTTCGACGCATCCATTGTGTTCAGGCTGGAGAAAACCAGGTGGCCGGTCTCGGCTGCTTCCAGCACGATTTCGATCGTCTCCCGATCACGCATCTCCCCGACCAGAATCACCTTCGGCGCCTGGCGCATGGCCGAACGCAGCGCGTGGGCAAAACTGGGCGTGTCGCTATGCAGTTCGCGCTGGTGGATGGTCGAGCACTTGTGATTGTGCAGGAACTCGATGGGATCTTCGATGGTGATGATGTGATAGTACTTCTCCTGATTGATGCAGTCCAAAAGTACCGCGAGAGTGGACGACTTGCCGGCCCCCGCCGCTCCAGTGACTAAGACGATCCCATCCCTCAACTTGGTGATCTCAGAGAGTTGTTGTGGCAGCCGCAGCGAAGCAAAGTCAGGAATCGCGGTGGGAATGACGCGCATCACCACGGCACAGCTACCCCGCTGGATGAAGATATTGACGCGAAAGCGGGCCAGACCCGGTAGGCCGTAAGAAACGTCGCACGCTCCGTGCTCGCGCAGCGTCGTGATGGCTTGCTTGTTGTCGCCAATCAGATCCACGGCAATGTGACGCGTGTCGTCCGGAGTCAGGAACGTGAGCCCCGGCACCTGCACCGGAATCATCTGGCCGTAAACCTGCACTTGTGGCGGGCGACCGGGCGAGAAGATAAGATCGCTGATCTTTTCGGCGGCGCGCAGCATCGCGCTCAGCAAAGCCGGAGTCGCGACTCTGCCGCTTCCCGAGAAACCCTCTAACGCAACGGAGATTGGTGCAATTGTTGGTGCTGCCATTCGTCCTCACAACATAGGAATCGCACCCACCACAGAAGGGAAGAAACGTCAGCTGCTTAACTGTACCGCGCGGAAGGCCGAGAGGCGAAGGCCAGCAAGTACATAGCCCTTAGTAACTGGGCGGCCGCACAGAAAAAAAGGCGGCTTCGCAGCCGCCCTTCCTCAAAGTTAGTTCGGGGTGACTATTTTTTCGGCGTCTTCTTCTTGGTACCGTAGCTGGTTTCTACAGTGGACCCAATACTGGCTAACAAGTCCTTGGCATTCTGAGCGTTCGGACCGTTGGGGGCCAATTCAAGGTACTTCTGGAAGGCTTCTACAGTTCCTGGTGCGGGGACCGTCTTGTCCCCTTGAATAGTAGCCTTTCCCAGCAAGTTCACACCCTTCTGGTAGTAAGCCTCGGCCCTGGTAGGATCTGCGGCAATGCATTTGTCGAAGGCCGCGAGTGCTTCGTCGGCTTTTCCGGCGTTGGTCAGCACAGCGCCGGTATTGAAGTAGTATTGGGCCGCAGCGGTCGGATCTGCCTGCGCAGCCAGGGCGTAGGTTTTGACCGCGTCGTCCACCTTGTTGCCCTTGGCGTAGGCTTCCGCCAGGTTGTTGTAATACGCAGCCAGATTCTTGGCCGCGTTCGGGTCTTTGTCGGTAGCCGCCGTCATCTTGAGCTGGATGGCCTTCTGATAAGAATCGACCGCCGAGTCCAGACGTTTTTGCTTTTCGGCTGAATCCGTCTGCTTGAGCGCCGATAGACGGTAGTAGTCTCCTAGCTTGAACCAGATCAGATCGCGGTTCGGGTCAATTTGATTTGCGTCGTTCAGGTCCGCGATGGCGGTATCGTAGTCGGGAGGAGTCGCTTCCGCAGCGGTCTTGGCCGCATTCAGCTTCTCATTCAGGCTCTTGACCGTGCCTTGTTCCTTTTGCTGCTTCGCCTGCTGCTCCTGCAACTGCTTCATCTGATCGGAACTGAGACCCTGGCCCTTGGCAGTGTTATCCTGTTCCTTCTTCATGTCAAAATCGAGGATGTTGTCTTCCAGGCGCACCTGGAACTTGTTGAAATGGAACAGTTCCTTGTTCGCCTTCTGATCATCACCGTTCTTGTAAAGCGTCACGACGTACGAACCCGGTGAAAGTCCGAGCGAGAAGTACTCGCCGTCCTTGTTGGTTTTGAGAGTGTACTTCTGGCCATTGTCGAGGTTGGAGTAAACTACCACTCCGCCCACAATCGGATTGCCCTGGACGTCCTTGCAAGCCCCCTTGACCGTAGCGGACATCTGAGCAAAAACCGAGGGCACACACAGTCCGAGCCAGAGTACTGCGCACAGGAAAATTGCGAAGTGCTTTTTCATTTTGCCTCCCGGCGAGTCAAAATTGCTGATCGTTGATTGTTGAGTGTTGATTTCTCAAAAGTCGAGGATCATCAAGAGTTGCATTTTCAATCAACAATCAAAAATCATCAATCAACAATTCTTATCCCGCGGCGTATGAAATTGGATCTTTGACTCCAGCCGCTTCAAACGCCCGCCGCCGCAACACGCAACTGTCGCAGACGCCGCAGGCCTGATCCTCGCGGCTGTAACATGACCAAGTTAAATCGAACGGCGCACCGAGTTCAAGGCCAAGACGCACAATCTCGACTTTGCGCATGGCGATCAGCGGGGTGAGGACTTCAATGCCCCCCTCCTTCGTGCCCGCCCGTATTACTTCGTTAAAAGCTCTGTAATAGGCCGGGCGGCAATCCGGATAGCCGGAACTGTCGGGTTCAACTGCGCCGATGTAGACCTTCTCTGCACCCAGCACCTCGGCCCAACTGACGGCCACCGCCAGAAAATGCGCATTGCGAAAAGGGACATACGTAACAGGAATGCCTTGCCCAACAGCTGCGCTTGCTGGCACCGCGATGCTGTCGTCAGTGAGGGCCGAACCGCCAACCATGCGCAAGGCCTCGTTTCGGACCACCAGCTTGTCGCGAATACCGAGCCGCTCGCAGATGGCCAGAAATGACCGGCGTTCGCGCTCTTCAGTAAGTTGTCCGTAACTGACGTGAACCGCAGCCACTTCATGATCACGCGTCGCGAGCGCCGCGCAGACGCAGGAATCCATCCCGCCACTGAGAAGGACCACCGCCCGCGATTTAGCCGGACTTGCCATCCCAATTACTGACCGTCGATTTGAAATGCTCAGAGCGCGTGTGATCTGGGCCCTTCAGCAACAATCAGCAATCATCAATCGACAACTCTTCTACACCCCCTTGACCACCGGGTCCCACACGAACTTATGCAACTGCAGTCCGAGCCGAGCAGGGACATTGTCAGCGATCATCCACTCGGCCAATTCCTGCGGATCAAGCACGCAGTGCGAGCTGTCACGACCGCCCGCAGCGTCCTTGCGAAACGCCGGTGAGAACAAGACTGCGTTCACCGTTCCCGTCAGACTGTGCACCGCGATAAACTCTCGGGCGAAATCGTAATCAGCCCGGCTGGCCAGCACAAACTTGATCTCATCACGAGCGGTCAGCGTCTTCAAATTGTCCATGCGAAACGTATCCGCCTCGCCGGAGTCGGGACATTTCACATCCACGATCTTGACCACCTGCACCGGAACTCGCTCCAGCGGCCGTTCTCCACTAGTCTCAAGCAGCACGCGGTAACCATCGTCAAGAAGGTGTTGCATCAACCGTACAACTTCCTTTTCCTGCAGCATAGGTTCGCCACCGGTGATCTCGACCAGCCCGCCGCCCGCAGGACTCAATCTCACCACTTCGCCCTGCACTTCTTCCACCGTCATTCTGCGCCCGCCCTGAAACGTGTACTCGCTGTCGCACCAGTTGCAGCGCAGGTTGCATCCCGTCAGGCGCACGAAGACGCAAGGCAGCCCCGCATAGGTCGATTCGCCCTGTATGGACTTGTAGATTTCGGTTATCTGCATCGTCAGTTTGGCAACTGGCGGCCGCCGAGCCTGATTACTCGCTGTATTTCGCCGTAGTTGTATCCGTCTCGAAAACCGTCACGTCTTTTACCCGCACGCGCCCGTTCGTGATCCGCCGTAAGCGCTCGTTCGACTCGTCATAGAAATACTTCGCCAGATTCTCAGCCGATGGATTCACAACCGTGAAGGGCTCGATGTCGTTGATCATCTGGTGGTCAAGACGGTCGATCACGTGTTTCATCACTTCGCGGAGGTCCTTGAAGTCGAGCAGCAGGCCGGCCTTGTCCAGCTCGGTCCCGGCCAGCGTTACTCTGATCTTGTAGTTATGCCCGTGCGGATTTTCGCACTTGCCTTTGTAGTTGCGCAGGTAGTGCCCTGCGGCAAACGAATCTTCGACGGTGACTTCGAACATGGTCCTCCGGTGCTTCTGCCAATCCGGGTGAGGGCCGCGTCAGCAGCAGACTTCATTGTACCGCCGCGCACGACTGGCCCACGCACAGCTTGGACGCTGGGGCACACGACTACATTGCGACGAACGCCTCAGGAACCACACGGCGTTCGCTCAGCCAAAGCCAAAGAACTCCTCTACCTCGCGCAGGTCGGTCGTCTTTTTGTAGTTCGGCAAGCTTTCGAGGAACACGCGGCCATATTGCTTCTTCAGAATGCGATTGTCGAGCAGGGCGAGCAAGCCGCGGTCGTCGAGCGAGCGGATCAGGCGCCCGAAGCCCTGTTTCAAGGTGATTACCGCCGCCGGCACCTGATACTGAAAAAAGGCGTTGCCGCCCTCGGCATCAATCGCCTTCACCCGCGCCGCTACTACCGGATCGCTGGGCACGGCGAACGGCAGACGGTCAATAATGACGCAGCTGAGTTGTTCGCCCTGTACGTCCACGCCCTGCCAGAACGACGCCGTGGCGAACAGCACTGCATTAGGCGTGAGCCGGAATTCCTCGAGCAACGCGGTTTTCGGAGCATCGCCCTGCCGCAACATCGGGAACTCGACCTCGCCCAGCAATCGCTGGTAAATCTCGTTCATCTGCGCATAGCTGGTAAAGAGCACGAACGCGCGGCCGCGAGTAATCTCGAGCAAGCTGCGAACGCAGTCGGTGGCCTTGGCGGCAAACTGCGGCGTGCGCGGATCGGGCAAATCCGGCGGCACATACAGTAACGCCTGATTCTCGTAGTCGAAGTGCGACGGCAGGACTGCCTCACGCGCATGTTCCAGACCCAGCCGCTGGCGGATGTACTCGAATCCTCCGCCGACAGCGAGTGTGGCCGAAGTCAGCACCGCGCACTCGAGCTTCGACCACAGGCATTCGCGCAGGATCGGGCCAACATGAATTGGCGTGGCCTGAAGAAACACGTTCTGCCGCCCGAGATGAACTTTGTCCTTGCTTTGCTCTGTGCCCCTGTGCCGCCGGGCAGAAAACGATGATCCTCGCCGTTCAATCCAGAAAACCGTGTTGCGATCCTCCGACTCCAGAACAAAAGTCAGCTGCACCTGGATCTCCTGTGCTCGCCGGACGAAATTAGCCACATCTTCCGGCTTCTGCGACAGTCCTTCCAGTTCCCCCGCTAGCCGCGTTAGCGCCCGGTTTAAGGCCACAAACTCATCTCCGTTTTCTTCCAGGAACTCCCGCCGCGTCTCGAAGGCAAACCGCCCTTCGCCCGGCGGCAAAAGCGAGAAGAACAACTGCGAGCGTTCGCGCAAACTCCCCAGCGCTCCTGAAAGCGCAGGCGAGAGCAGCCGGTTATGCTGCAGCGCGTTCTCCACGTCGCGTGCCAGCTCTTCTACGCGCAAATTGCTTACCGTAATCCCGAAGTAGCTCCCAGCTACGTCTTCCAGTTCGTGCGCTTCATCAAAGATCACTGCCGCCGCGTCCGGCAGAATTCCCGCGTCCGGCGCGCCATCCGCCTGCAGCTTGATCGACAGATCGGCAAAGAACAGATGATGATTGACGATGATGATGTCGGTCTCCGCCGCCCGCCGCCGCATCTCCGTGATGAAGCACCGATCCCACTGGCTGCATTTCTGCCCGATGCAGGCTTCGGTGCGAGCGTCCAGCTTCGGCCATAACAGGCTCGCCTCAGGCAGTTCCGCCAGTTCGGCGCGGTCCCCCGTGGCCGTGGTCTTCTCCCACGCCGCAATCGCGCGATACTGCTCAATCTCTTCCAGCCCGCTCAGCACGGGCTGATCCGTCAAGTCATACAGTTTCTTGCGGCACAAATAATTGTTGCGGCCTTTCATGTAGCAGACCGAAAGCCGCCTTTCCCCCTGCCAGTCATTCCGAGACCCACTCCCGCTGTCATTCCGAGCGGAGGGAGGAATCTGCTTTTTGTCCGTCTCGGCGGAAGCGACTCCATCCAGCGCCTGCTCCAAAAACGGCACATCCTTGTAGAAGAGCTGTTCCTGCAGATTCTTCGTCCCAGTCGATATGATGACCCGCTTCCCCGCGCGAATCACCGGCACTAGATACGCCAGCGTCTTGCCCGTGCCGGTGCCCGCTTCGACGATCAGATGCCGCCTTTCCTCAAGTGCCTGCTCGACCGCTTGTGCCATCTGCAACTGCCCGCGGCGAAATTCATATGCCGGATGCGTGCGCGAAAGAACTCCGCCAGGCGCGAAGAACTGATAGAGCGAGGAGTCTTTGCCGGCAGGGGTAGATCGGCTAGGAGGAGATGACGCGGGCTGGGAACTCAAGGCCACGGAGTCTCTATAATAACGAGTCCGGGACGTGAGCATCGTCGCACCGTGTGTGTAGGGGCAGCCGCCCTCGGCTGTCCGGTCGGGTCGAGGACCCGACGGCATCAAACAGATGCAGCTGAACGGACCGCCGACCCTTCGGGTCGGTACGAACAGCCGAGGGCGGCTGTCCCTACATGACGCGATAGTGAATCTTGAGCGTTCCCACTTACAATCCGAGCGGCACTGTCAGAAGCATTCCTGCTCTCGTCATCGTGGGCCGTCCCAACGTCGGCAAGTCTACGCTATTCAACCGCATCGTAGGCTCGCGCCGCGCCATCGTGGGCGAAGAGCCGGGCATCACCCGCGACCGGCTCTATGGCGAGGCTGAATGGCGCGGACGCCATTTGCGCGTGGTTGACACCGGCGGCATTCTCCCGAACGAAAAAGACCTGATCCCCGCGGAAATCTTCCGTCAGGCTCGCGTCGCGCTCGAGGAAGCTGCCGCCATCATCATGGTTGTGGATGGCCGCTCCGAACTCGCTGCGCCCGACCTTGAACTCGCGCGCCTGCTGCGCAAGGCCAACCGCCCGCTTTTTCTGGCCGTCAACAAAGTGGATAGCGACAAGCAATCATCCCTCGTCGCCGATTTCCACCGTCTCGGCATTCCGCAGATGTTTCCCATTTCTGCCGAGCATGGTCGAGGCGTGGACGATCTTCTGGATGCGATTCTCGCGACTCTGCCAAAACCCTCAACCACAGAGGACACAGAGATCACAGAGGAGAAGACAACGACCTACGACCAACGACCGTCGACCAACGATGATTTCAAGGACAACGGAGTTGTTCGCGAGATCAAGGTCGCCATTATCGGCCACCCCAACGTGGGCAAGTCTACGTTGCTGAACTGCCTTACCGGCTCGGATCGCGCTATCGTCTCGCCCGCGCCCGGAACCACGCGCGACGCGGTAGACGAAGTCGTCGAGCGCCACGGACGCCGCTTCCGCTTCATCGATACCGCCGGCATTCGCCGCAAAGGCAAGACTCACTTGATGGCCGAAAAGCTCTCGGTTGTCATGGCGCGCAAGCATCTCGAGTCCGCAGACATCGCTCTGCTGGTCATCGACGCCACCGAAGGCGTCAGCCAACTCGATGCCGCCATCGCCGGATACGCCCACGAAAGCGGACGCTCCATCATCATCGTGGTCAACAAGTGGGATCTGTGGGGTGACCAAGAGAAGCGTGGCACAGGTGCCCCCGCCCGCGAAAGCCCAAAAGAATTGGCGCGTACCGGGGCGTCCGCACCGCACAAGCAGATGCCGCGCGATCGGGCCGGATACGAGCAGCGCCTGCGCTATGCACTCAAGTTTCTGCACTATGCCCCGGTCGTTTTCATCTCTGCGCAGACGGGCAAAGGCACCGAGAGAATCTTCCCGCTTTTAGAGCAGGTTGCCACGGAGCGCCGCAACCGCATCAGCACTTCTGAGATGAATCGCTTCCTCGATCGCGTGGATTTCGACCGCGCGTCAGTCCCCATGCGCCAGCGCGTGAAGATTCTCTACATGACGCAAGCCTCAGTCGCGCCGCCGACATTCGTTCTCTTCACCAACCGCGCCGTGAAGCTGCATTTCTCGTATCAGCGTTTCCTGGAAAACCAGATCCGCCGGGCATTCGGCTTTTTGGGCACGCCGATCTGGATCAAGAACAGAGCGAGAGGTTAGTACTTTGCCACAGCCAATCCACAGGCTCCCGTAGTACCTTCCAGGACATCATTGCTGTGGAAATCCGACGATCTGCCCCGAATCTAGCCCGTCATTGCTGGCGATACAACATATGGTGTTTCCCCCTTGACAGGTACAATCCACGGGAGTAACTTTGCAATCCCAGAGGACGGATTTCCGCCTCATGAGAATGGGGAGGGGGATCGTGCATTCTTGGAGTTTGTAAGAAGGTTAACGAGTTGAGCAGGTCAGAGTGAAGAGCAACGTTGCGAGCGCGTCCTTCACTCCGACCCGCTTTATGGCGTCAGTAGCTCAATTGGTAGAGCTAGCCCCTCGTGATGGCAAGGTTGCGGGTTCGATTCCCGCCTGACGCCCCAAGACGCCGCCGTAGCTCAGAGGCAGAGCAGTGGACTTTGACTCCAAAGCGCGTGGGGTTCAATTCCCCACCGGCGGCACCAAGCTTTCCTCTAATCCCTATCGAAAGAACGCTTGACCCGCGACTCGTCGCGGAATTCCTTCTCTGACTCTGAGGCCCGAAACACTAGACCCCGACCCTTCGCCCGGCAATAGCACTTTCGTGCTATCCGCGCGTGTTTACTATCTAGGTACTTCAACGATACCAGAAAGTTGCGGTATCGTTGCTGGCGCTATTCTAACGCACATTACGTTACAAACGCGCCTAACGAAACTAATACATCAAACGATCCTGTGAATGCAAGCAAAAACGTCGGCGAGGAAGATGGGGCGGCAACTACTCCGGCTAGCACGCGTAAGCCCAGGGTGTCAAAGCCGGGCACCGAGACCTTTCAGCTTCTGGACTTTCCCTCAGTCCTGCTTAATCAGGTAAACAACACTGCGGGTTATCTTGAGACTCCACGGCTGGATTTCGTGGTCAGGATACTTGAGGCGGCGATGATCGAGATTGAAGTTCCCGAAATGCAACAAAGACTCAAAGACAAATGGGAGAAATGGTGCAAACAGCACCCCAAAAAGGAGGAGTAGTTCTGCCGCGCTGACCACGGTCAACCTGTGAGCAAGTTCCATCTGCAGCAGGTGCGGAAGCCGCGAGCGGACGAACGACGCAACTGCCGTTCGGTCCGATGCGTCCGGCCGAAACAGCACTATGCCCGCGTGCTGGGGCAATGGACTCTGCAACAGGCTGGCTATGCCTTTGTCGAGGGTCATCAGAATGCGGGTCCGCGCCACGCGCAGCCTGAATCAGGACTCGGTCCTCGACTCCGGCCAGGCCCTCCTCAACGACGGTTTCGGCGTCGTGCCCGAAACCCCGGAGATCATCGGCGAGTTCTCGCGGAAGATTCTCATCCAGCTTGAATCTCATTTGGTTCGAATCGGTACCAGACGTTCTTCGTGAACCAATTCCGCGGCGTAGGCTAGGGCAGCGTCAATGTGTTCGGGCCGCAGAGAAGGGTAGCTTCGCAGGATGTCTTCTTTAGCCGATCCTTCCGCCAAGCTATCGAGAATCACGGTTACCGGAATTCGCGTTCCTTTGGCGCAGATTTCTCCCCCACATACGTTCGGGTTACTCTCGAGTAGGCTCTGCCAGGCGACCATGATCCTATTCTAACCGCGTCCGGCGGACCCGGCCAACGGCCGGGAACTGCTCCGCCAGATAGCTGCTGTTAATGCAAGGGAGACCTGCCCTGCTCAACCAGAAACGTGACTCTGAGAAGACCGGCGGAGCGAACGCCGTCAAGAACCGGTTTGACCGTGCCCCAGCGGGCGTGGGCGTCAGCTTTGATGTAGATCTTCCGTTCGACACCAGGGTCTTTCAGGCGATCTTGAATCCTGCTTGCCAGGGAATCCGTAGTAATTCGGTCGCTATCGAAATAGACGCTGCTGTCACGCGTCACGACGACCAGCATTGCATCTTCCCTGTCCGCATCCGCCATCGGGATCGGATGTGACACCTTCGCCAGGTCAACTGGGACACCGTAATGGTCCGGCGCGGTGTCCGCCATGAACACAAGCAGCATGACAAAAAACACCATCCCCATTACGCCTGCGAACTGGAGATTGTTGAAGTCGCTGAAAAGCTTCGATGAATTACGCCATGTCTGCAGCATAGTCGCGGTCCACTCATCAACATTTCATCACGTCGCAGTAACGACAGAAGGTCACCACCGTAACCTCCACAGATCACTGCGGGAACAGCTTACTCCCCCTCCACCATTCGATCTTGCGTCAGCAGCCCCACCCGCTGGACGCCAGCGTGATGGGCCACATCAATCACATCGGCGACGTATTGGAAATCCACGTCGGCATCGCCGCGCACGAACGCAACTTTTTCGACCCGGCTGAGGTAAATTCGCTCCAGACGAGTTTCCAGATCCTCCCAGCGTACGTCCTCCCGGTTGATCTTCACGGTTGGCGGCTGGCCCGTCGCCGTCAATACCACTTCGATGACCACCGTGCGCGGCCGCAAGACATCGGTTTTGTCATCCTTCGGCGGCGCGGGAATCTGCGCCTTTTCCTGGTACTCCTTGTCCATAGAGACGATCAGCATGAACATGACAATCAGCGTCAGCAGCACGTCAATCAGCGGCGTGACGTTAATCTGGGGTCGGGACGCACCTCCGCCTGCCATTGAGAAAGCCATGGACGTTCCCCTCTCCGGCACGCGTGTCTATTACATCAGACACCCCACGCGCGGCCGGAGTTCCCGCCCGGCGCGGCATTGGCCGATATGGTCGGGATGGCGGTCTGCCGTCTTCGCCGACGACCGCGACGAGCAACTTGACCGGGCGTTAACCAATTGGCTCGGGCAGAGGCATTAGCGGTGGCGGAGGTTCCGGCGGCCCTCCGCCCGTTGACGGCCTCGCAGGCGGGGTCGGCGGATACAGCACAAGGCTCAAGGTGCGGTATCGCGGAACAAAGCAATATCCTGACATGGCATAGTACGCGCGGCGGCCTCCCAACGCTCCAGCCAGGGCTCGAGTTCGCGCAACGCCAATTCGCATTGCAACCTGTGTCGCTCACTTCGATCCCGGATCTTCTTGTCGAGGGACGGCAAGAGATCGAACGTGATATTCGCCGGCTGAAAGTTGTTGGCGTCGGCGTGGGTAACGTAGTGTGTCAGCGAACCGAGCGCCGTAACCCTTGGAGCCGGTACCAGTTTGCCGCCCGAAACCAGCGCCGCCGCATGCATTCCTGCCATCAGTCCGGTTGCGATCGACTCCAAGTATCCTTCGACGCCGCAGATTTGTCCGGCGAAAAAAACGCGCGGGTGCGACTTCATCTGCAACGTTTCTCGCAACAAGGCCGGCGCATTGATGTAGGTATTTCGATGAATCTGCCCGTAGCGAAGAAATCGCGCGTTCTCCAAGCCCGGAATCAGCCGCAGCACTCGCGCCTGCTCACCGAATTTCAGGTGATTTTGAAAGCCCACCAGATTGTACGAGTCTGCCCGCTGATTTTCCTGGCGCAACTGAACTACCGCGTAAGGCATCTTGCCCGTGCGCGGATTCTTCAGCCCCACCGGCTTCATCGGACCAAAGCGCAGCGTATCCCGGCCGCGGCGCGCGATCTCCTCGAGCGGGAGGCAACCCTCGAAATAGTTCAGCTTCTCCCAGTCGCGCCCCTCGACCGATTGCGCTGCCGTCAGCGCATCGTAGAACCGGTCATATTCTTCGTGAGTCATCGGGCAGTTGATGTAATCCGCTGTTCCCTTGTTATACCGCGCCGCCATGTACACGCGCGTCATGTCGATCGAGTCTGCTTCAACGATGGGGCTGATGGAATCGTAGAAATACAAGTTGTGTGGAGCGGGCGCCCCCGCCTGCTCAGAATCTGATTTCTCCCTCCCTTCACTCAGTCGGGTAATCTCCTTTGCTAGGGCCTCAGAGGTCAGCGGTCCCGTGGCGATGATGATCACAGGACCCTCTTCATCGATTGCGGTCACTTCCTCCCGCCGCACCGTAATCCGCGGATCGCGTGAAATCGCCTCTGTCACCCGGTGTGCGAATGCGATTCGGTCAACCGCCAGAGCATGGCCCGCTGGAACTGCGCATTCGCGAGCGATCTCCATCAGTAGCGAGTCGGCCCTGCGCAGTTCTTCTTTCAGCAGCCATGGAGCCGTGTTTTCGCTGTCCGACTTCAGAGAATTCGAGCAGACCAACTCGGCGAAGTCTCCCGTCTGATGCGCCGGCGTCGACCGCAGCGGACGCATCTCGAACAGCTCGACGTCGATGCCTCGCCGCGCGCACTGCCACGCCGCCTCTGATCCGGCCAAGCCCGCGCCGATGATTCTTACTGGCGGCTTCACAATGTCTCCCCTCGAGCGCTGTGGCAATACCACCTGTGCAGGCGTGACGCGGGAGTTTTCAATTCCGCGATTCCCCCAGTTGGTCAATTCTCAGAGGATCTCTCTTACATCCCCAGCGCGCTTCGTCACGCGCTCCCGATCCAAAAACTCCAGCAATGGAATGGCATATTTTCGGCTGACTCCGGTCAACTCCTTGAAACGCGCCACGTCAATTTTCCTGGATTTGGCTTTTTCTGCCGCAATTAGGTGCCGCAATTCCTCCAGCGCCGTGCGGTGAAATACCAGCTCCTGCGAAACCTTGACCAGCAATTTCTCCCGGAGCAGCAGTGTGACAATCTTCTGCGCGCGGGTCTTGTCCACCGTGAGCGCTGCGATCACCTCTTGCAATGCGGGAACCTTCAAGCCCGCCGAGGCAAAGGCGTCCTCGATTCTCTTTTTCGACTCCGCTTCGTCATCCTTCATCACAACGCCGCGGCTAGGGAGGCGCACGAGGTCGCCAGCGATTTCGATCTTGCGTTCCGCGGTTAGCGCCTGCAGAATGGCTTCGAACACAGCGTGGTTACTCGCGTCTGTCCAAATTTGCAGCTCCTTCTTGCTCATGCCCTCCACCAGCGGATTATTCTTATGAAACTGTTCCAGGGACGGGACGATCTGTTGTTTCAACGCTTCCCACGCGTCTCTGATCAGAAACACGTCGTTGATCCGCACGATTTCTCGCGCATTCAACGGTTCGGCCAACTCACGCTCGATTGCGTCTTTCGCCCAGCCAGTCTCCGCGATGAGATCAGCCAGAGGGGCTCCATCGTGGTAGTAACGCCAGATTCGGACTCGAAGAATTGCTCTGCGATCATCGCCCGCCAGAGTCTGGAAAATCTTGTCGTCGCGCAGATCGCGTGAGACTGGTGTCGCATCTAGGACAACTCCTCCTCCAATCGTCACCACCGGTGAAAACTGCCGGATGATGAACCGGTCGCCCGGCAACAGTAGCGCCGCTTCCGGCAGAAGAACTCGCGCAAAGGCGGCTTGGCCTGGCGAGAGTTGTGAGCCGCCATGCAGCCTGAGTTCAGCCACGGTTTCCATGGTGTAGCAATGAAGGTGCACTCGCGCCCGGCTCTTCAACGGACGGGACGCCGAAGGCAACAACGATAACTTCACATCGGCACGGCGCGTTGCCACGAACGTGTCCGGCGGAGCCAGCGTCATTCCGCGCACCAAGTCTTCTGTGCTGGCTCCGGCGAGATTCAGTGCGGTGCGCTGGCCTGCCTCAGCCACATCGGCCGCTTGTCCATGCACCTGCACTCCGCGCACTCGAACCCTACGGCCAGTGGGAAACACTTCCAGTTCTTCATCCTTGCGGATCGTGCCCGAGATCAGCGTTCCGGTCACCACTGTGCCGAAGCCTTTCATGATGAAGACACGATCGATGGGCAACCGTGCCAGTGCAGCGGAGTCTCTCGGCTCGACCTCCGCTGCAGCCGCGACCAGCGCCCGTTTTAGCTCTTCCAGTCCTGCGCCCGTCAAAGCACTCACGGCCACGACGGGAGATTTTGAAGTTTCCAGGAACGTCCCGTGCAAAAATTCCTCAACCTCCATCCGCATCACATCCAACGTTTCTGCGTCCACAGTGTCGGATTTGGTGAGCACGGTGATTCCGCGCTTCACCCCGATCAATTGCAGGATGTCGAAATGTTCGCGCGTTTGCGGCTTGATGGATTCATCCGCCGCGATCACTAGCAGCACCAGATCAATCCCTCCGACGCCCGCCAGCATGTTGCGCACGAAACGCTCATGCCCAGGCACGTCGACGAACCCCAGCCGCAGGGTTTCGCCGTTGGCATCGCGCAATTCCATGTGCGCGAAGCCCAGGTCAATGGTGATGCCGCGCCGCTTCTCTTCTTCCAGTCGGTCGGCATCAATCCCGGTCAGAACCTTCACCAACGCGGTTTTGCCGTGGTCAATGTGTCCGGCCGTGCCGGCGATAATCGATTTCACGAAGGAAATCGTAACAGGAGACGGCAGAAAATCGGCCTGATCTCGTGGATGAAATCAACCCTACCTTCCTGTGCCCCAAAATGCGACAATACAACTTACCTTCATGGCCACATCTTCTCTGACCTCTTCCTTTTCTCCGGAAACCCTCCGGCAGCACGGCCTTACGCCCGACGAGTACGAAAAGATCAAGCAACTGCTGGGCGGCCGCGAGCCAACCTTCACCGAACTGGGCATCTTCAGCGTGATGTGGAGCGAACACTGCTCCTACAAGTCGTCGCGCGTGCATCTGGAGCGCCTGCCCACGCGCAGCAAGCGCGTTCTGCAGGGTCCCGGCGAGAATGCCGGCATTATTGACATCGGCGACGGCTGGGCCTGCGCTTTCAAAATCGAGTCGCACAATCACCCATCGTTCATCGAGCCATTTCAGGGCGCGACCACCGGCGTAGGCGGAATTTTGCGTGACATCTTCACCATGGGGGCAAGGCCGGTCGCGGTCATGGATTCGCTGCGCTTCGGTCCGATCACTCGTTCCAAAGAAGCTCCTGAGAAAGAGATTCATCGCAATCACTCCATCCTGGAAGGCGTGGTCAGCGGCATTGCCTCCTACGGAAATTGCTTCGGCGTGCCCAACCTCGGCGGCGAAACCAAGTTCGAGGCGTGCTACTCTGCAAATCCGCTGGTGAACGCCTTTGCGCTTGGCCTGGTTCGCAAAGACCAAATCTTCTATGCCCGCGCCGCAGGTGAGGGCAATCCGGTCATTTATGTGGGCGCCAAGACCGGTCGCGATGGCATTCACGGCGCCACCATGGCCAGCGAAGAATTCTCCGAAGCTTCGGAAGCCAAACGCCCCAATGTGCAAGTCGGCGATCCATTCCTCGAAAAGCTCTTGCTCGAGGCCTGCCTCGAAGCCATGCAAACCGGCGCCATTGTTGGCATCCAAGACATGGGCGCGGCGGGCCTGACCTGCTCGACCTGCGAGATGGGCGGGCGCGGCAAAGTCGGCATCGAAATCGAACTCGACCGCGTGCCCCAGCGCGAAACCGGCATGAGCCCCTACGAGATCATGCTGAGCGAATCGCAGGAGCGCATGCTGCTGGTTGCGCAAAAAGGACGTGAGAATGAAGTCTTCCGCGTTTTTGAAAAGTGGGGGTTGGATGCCGTCGAAATCGGCAAGGTTACGGCCGGCAACAGGCTGCGTGTGCTCCAGCACGGAGAGGTCGTAGCCGAAATTCCCAATCCGGCGCTCACCGACGAAGCACCCTTGTATAAACGTCCACTGGCGCGTTGGGAACCTCCTGTCGTGCGCGAAATGCCGGAACAGATCAAACTGGGCGAGACCAGCGATTTCACCGCAGCTTTGAAGCGCCTGCTCGCCAGCCCCAACATCTGCAGCAAGCGCTGGGTGTGGCAGCAGTATGACCACATGGTGCAGACCAACACAGTGGAAGCGCCAGGCGCGGGCGATGCCGGTGTGATTCGTATTAAGGGCACGCAGCGCGGGCTCGCCATGGCGCTCGATGGCAACGGGCGCTGGTGCTATCTTGATCCCCGGCTAGGTGCAATGCATGCCGTCGCCGAGTCGGCGCGCAAGGTGGCCTGCGCCGGGGCGACTCCGGTGGGCGCCACCAATTGTCTGAATTTCGGCAATCCCGAGAAGCCACATATCATGTGGCAGTTTTCCCAGACCATCGACGGCATGACCAAAGCCTGCGAGGAACTCGAGATCCCCATCACCGGCGGCAACGTGAGTTTCTACAACGAAACGCTGGGCGGAGGCATCTATGCCACGCCGGTTCTCGGCGTCGTAGGGGTTCTTGACGATGTGCATAAGACCGTTTACATGAACTTCACCGGGCCGGGACGCACTATTGTGCTATTGCGCGCGGGCGAAGCAGGCGATATCACCGATGTCGAGAGTGAATTTGGGTCGTCGGAATACGCCAAGGAAATCCTTGGTGCGCTCTGGGGATATCCTCCGGAGATCGATCTGGAGAGAGAAGCCGCGCTGCAAAAGCTCATTGTCGAGTTGATCCAGCAGGCGCTGGTAGAGTCTGCTCACGATTGCACTGACGGCGGCCTGGCGGTGGCGCTGGCGGAGAAAGCGTTTCCTAAGGCCATGGGAGCCCGTGTGGCCCTGGCGTCGGGCGGAGTTCCGCCAGAGTTCGCCTTGTTCGGAGAGGATGCGAGCCGGATTGTGATCTCCTGCGACTCGGCGAACGTGACACGAATCAAAGAAATAGCTGAGAAGCACGGCGTGACGGCGGAGGTAATCGGCGAGACGATCCCGGAGCGGATGGAAATCTCGCTCGACGGTGGCGTGGCTATTTCGGTGGTTGTTTCCGATCTGAATGCGGCTTACGAAAACGCGCTGGAGACGGCGCTCCGGACTGATCCGGAGTTGGTGGCTGCGTAGTGAAAAACTGTTGAGTCCTGGCTGCTAAATGAGAACCTTGATCGCCAAGCTTGCCGAAAATTACGGGAAAGGGCGCCGCGAGATGTTTCATGCCACTGTGATGTTCCGAGCTGATGTAACAGCGCAAGAACGCCAGGTTCACCTCATCGCAGCGAAAACCGCGGATGGATGGCTCACGGCCGTTGTGTACCCCGATACCAATGAGACGATCACGTTGGCTGACTATCGAAGTATTGAGGATGCGAAAGCTGGCGTTCGTAGCTGGGTTCGTCTTGTCCACAATGTAACGGATGTCACCGAATGGATCGCTGGTCCTCCTCCGAATGCCGTTCGGGAGCTAGGGCCGGGGGCTAGGAGCTAAATAGCTAACTGCTAATTGCCAAATGCTGACTTCTGACAAATTCCACGACGAGTGCGGAGTCGTCGCGATCTTCTCCCATCCCGAAGCGGAGAAGCTCGCCTACCTTGGTCTTCACGCCCTGCAGCATCGCGGGCAGGAATCGGCCGGGCTGGTCAGCTCTGACGGCTTGAGCCTGCGCCAGCACAAGGCGATGGGTCTTGTCGCCGACATCTTTACCGAGGATGTGCTGGCAAAGCTCAGAGGCTCGCTCGCCATCGCGCATACACGCTATTCCACCGCGGGCGATTCGGCGCTTTTGAATGCGCAGCCCATCTTGGTGCAGTCAAACAAGGGCGCAATCGCAGTGGCCCACAACGGCAACCTCGTCAACGCTCATCACATCCGGCAGCAGCTTGAGGGGCAGGGCTCGATTTTCCAAACCAATAGCGATACCGAGGTGATCGTTCACCTGATCGCGCTTTCCCGCGAGCACACACTGCCGGAGGCGATGGCCGACGCCCTCCGTCGCGTGGAAGGCGCTTTCTCTCTGGTAATGATGAGCGCGGATCGCATCTTTGCGGCCCGCGACCCGCGCGGCTTCCGGCCGCTGGCCATGGGCCGCATCCCGGCCAAAGAGGGCCGCAGCCGCGACACAATTGTGTTTGCTTCCGAGACCTGCGCTTTCGATCTGATTGGCGCCGAATACGAGCGCGATGTGAAGCCGGGCGAACTCATCGTGGTCGGGCCCGAAGAGATCACGTCGCTTTTCTACTCCGCGAGCTTGCCGCAGTCGAGCTGCATTTTCGAGCACGTCTATTTCTCGCGTCCCGACAGCACGGTATTTGGCCGACCGGTGCAGATCAGCCGCGAGAATCTCGGCCGCCAGCTGGCGCGGGAATCTGCGGTGGAAGCTGATCTTGTCGTTCCCGTGCCGGACTCCGGCGTCACAGCGGCCGTCGGATATGCCGCGGAAAGCGGGATTCCTTTCCGTTTCGCGTTAATCCGCAACCACTACGTCGGCCGCACCTTCATCGAGCCCAGCCAGAACGTGCGCGATTTCGGAGTTAAGTTGAAGCTGAATCCGGTACGGTCCTTGCTTGCGGGCAAACGGGTCGTGCTGGTGGACGACTCCATCGTGCGCGGCACAACCAGCCGCAAGATCGTACGCATGATTCGCAGCGCGGGCGCCACAGAAGTGCACATGCGCATCTCCTGTCCACCCACTATTTCGTCGTGCTTCTACGGCGTCGACACTCCCTCGCGCAAGCAGCTCATCGCAGCCAACAAATCGGTCGAAGAGATTCGCGACTACATAGGCGCCGACTCACTCGCCTACCTTTCGCTCGACGGCCTCAAGCGGGCCTGTGGCGAGGGCGAGACCACAACCTACTGCACGGCGTGTTACACCGGCAATTATCCAACCGAACTGATTGACGTGGAAGAGATCCAGCCTGCGGTTGTGCAGCGTTAGAGTCGCCTCACCTTTCAGGGTCTTTTCGGAACACGCAAGGTCGTATCCTCGGCTGATCACCTCGGAACTCACGTGGAAGAGCGGCCCTTTAGGGCCGCGGCAGGCGGTCTCGCTGTGATGGCGGCTTCAGCCGCTGAGATCATGAGTTTCGACTTTTCCGCGCCCTTACCACACGCGGGATGCCCTGCAAATCGGAGATGATCCGAACTTCTTCCCAACCCTCCAGCATTCTCTGAACTGCATTCGCGATCGATCCACTGATCTCCATCAGCAGCCACCCGCCTGGACGCAAGGCTGTGCGAGCTTGCGGAATCAGCCGGGAAATAACTTCCGTTCCCCCGGGTCCAGCAAACACCGCTTCTCGCGGTTCGAATCTCCGCACCTCAAGCTGCACCTGGTCTTCCCCTGATTCACCCACATATGGCGGATTCGAGACGATGAAATCGAAATCTGGCTTTACTCCTTCCAGCAAGTCGGTCTGATGAAAATGAATGCGATTCTGAAGCTGATGGCGCGCGGCATTAGCCCGCGCAATTTCCAGCGCGGCTCCAGAACTGTCCGTTGCGTGAATCTCGGCATTCGGCAGTTCTTTCGCTAGCGCCAGCGCGATGCAGCCGGAACCGGTGCCCACGTCGGCAATGCGGACCTCAGGCCTCAGACCTCGGACCCCGGACTTCAAACCCGCGCTACCAGGGGCTGAGGTTTGAGGTCTGCGGTCAGACGGCAGAAGCTCCAGCACCGTCTCAATGACATGTTCGGTCTCCGGCCGTGGAATCAAAACAGCCGGAGTTACGATCAGATCCACACCCCAGAATTCCTGATGTCCGGTGATGTACTGTGCCGGCACGCCACGAGCGCGTTCGGCCAGCGCGGCTTCGTAGTTCGACTGTTCCTGCACGGTAAGTTCCCGTTCAGGATGCGCATAGAGATAGGCGCGATCGCAGCCCAGCGTGAACATCAGCAGCAACTCGGCGTTCATGCGCGGGGATGGCACGTTCTCTGCGGTGAGGCGGGCAATGGCCGAGGCGAGGGCAGCCTTCAATTGCACCAAGCTATTTCATCACAGAGACACAAAGAAAGGAGAAAGCGACGGAATTGGGCGGCTCAGGGAAACTCTGATTAAATTCAATTCTGTCATTCCGAGCGGAGCGAGATTGCCGTTTTTCGGGCAATCCCGCGAAGTCGAGGAACCTGCTTTTTCTTGTTCCTGGACTTAATCAGAGCTTCCCTACACCACGCCTGCCGTTTCCTGTTTCAGCTTCTCCGCTTGGAAATACGTGACCAGCGCCTCGATCAGCGGCTGTAGCTTGCCGTCCATCACGGAGTCGAGCTGGTGAAGCGTGAAGCCGATGCGGTGGTCGGTAACGCGATTCTGCGGGAAATTGTAAGTGCGGATCTTCTCGCTGCGGTCGCCCGATTTCACCATGGCCCTGCGCTCCTTGGCCAGAGCCTCCTGCTGTTTCTCCATTTCGATTTCGTAAAGTCGCGCCCGCAGAACACGCATACCTTTTTCGCGATTCTTGATCTGCGACTTTTCATCCTGGCAACTGACCACTGTGTTGGTCGGAATGTGCGTGATGCGCACCGCCGAGTATGTTGTATTCACCGACTGACCGCCGGGGCCGGATGAGCAGAAGGTATCAATACGCAAGTCTTTGGGCTCAATCTTGATGTCCACTTCTTCGGCCTCGGGCAGCACTGCAACCGTAACCGCCGAGGTGTGACGTCTCCCTTGCTGTTCCGTCTCGGGCACGCGCTGGACGCGGTGCACGCCGCTTTCGTATTTGAGCTGAGAGTAAACGCGGTTGCCTTCGATGATAGCGATGACTTCCTTCAGCCCGCCCACCGACGACTCTGAAGTGGATAGCACTTCCACCTTCCAGCGCTGACTTTCCGCAAACCGCGTGTACATGCGGAACAGCTCCGCGGCAAACAGAGACGATTCGTCTCCGCCTGTGCCGGCACGTATCTCGAGAATCACGTTTTTCTCGTCGTTCGGATCTTTAGGCAAAAGCAACACTTTGAGCTCTTCTTCCACCTTGCCTACGCGTTCTTCCAGCCGGTCGAGCTCCTCTTGCGCATACGCTCGCATCTCTGCGTCTTTTTCCTCAGCCAGCACCGCTTTGCTCTCGGCAATTCCTTTTTTCAGGTCTTTGTATTCGCGATACTTGTCGACCACGGGCGAGATGTCGCTGTGCGCCTTGGCAGTCTTCTGGTATCGCGCCGAGTCGTTGATGATCTCCGGCGACGCCAGAGCCTGAGTCAGCTCGTCGTAGCGGGCTTCGATTTGGTCCAGTCGTTCAAACATAGTCGTTAGATATCAATTATTGATCATTGGTTCTTTCCGGCAGTTGTGGGCTCGCGTGTCGGCGAGATGAAGCCACTGAGACTTAACCTCAATTCCTCTGTCAATCCTCGCAAACGCGTTCCCTCTTCTGACAACGCCTATTCTAATTGGTGCAATCGTAACTTGCCTCTTGTAGCTCTGTGAGGTTCATACGAGGCTCGCATCTAAGTCGTTCCTTACCCCGATTCCCAACCATCGGACATGTCCTTCCGTTCCTGCCGGTAACCTTGTGAATTGATTGCCTGACTGTCAACATGCGAGGGATATCTATGAAAATCCTCCTGGTTGAGGACTCGTACATCGAGCGACGCAAACTCGGCAGCTATTTGAACGACTGGGAACTCGAGCACACCGGTGTTGGCAGTGGCACCGAGGCCGTCAAGCTGCTTGAGGCTCCTGATCCTCCCGACTTGGTCCTGCTCGACTGGCTCTTGCCCGGCCTCGATGGCATTGACGTTCTGCGCCGCATCCGCAAGATCAACCAGGGGAATTACATCTACACAATTATGCTGACGGCCAAGAGCCAGAAGCGGGATCGGCTGATCGCGATGGAAGCTGGCGCCGATGACTACCTCTCGAAGCCGGTCGATCCGGCGGAGTTGCGCTCCCGCATTATGGTGGGTAAAAGAATCCTGGAGCTGCAGCAATCCCTCCGTTTTGCCGCGACTCACGACTTCCTGACCAACCTTCTGAATCGCTCGGAAATCCTGGCCGCCCTTGATCGGGAGTTCGCGCGGGGCGGACGCGAGGGCAAACCCACTACTGTCATCCTGGCCGACATCGACCACTTCAAGCGCGTCAATGATACTTTAGGCCACGCCGCTGGCGACGAGGTTCTCAAGGAAGTGGCGCGCCGGCTGAAGCTCGATCTTCGGCCCTACGACGTGGTTGGACGCTACGGCGGCGAAGAATTCCTGATCATCCTGCCCGGGTGCAGCCTAACCGCCGGGGCGCGGCGCGCCGATGCCATCCGCATCCTCGTGGGCAAAGATCTGATCGAAACCCCGTTTGGTACGGCCTCTGCCACGATTAGCATGGGCGTGACCTCTACCTGCTGCAGCCGTGACCGCTCGGTTGAAGAATCCCTCCGCGAAGCTGATGTCAGTCTCTATGAAGCGAAGAAAAACGGCCGGAATCGGGTAGAAACCTTCAACGCGTCCGCGAAGTCTGCTACCGGCCAGAGCTAGGCTGATCCCAACGGGCTTAAAGTCCTGACGACTCCTTGCGGCGCACGTTTTCTTTCCTATTCCCACAACTTCCGCCATCTATGTCACATTAGAAGTTCATGCCCACTTCGGCCGACGCCACCGCCGGACGCGCCGCCTTCACTCATCCGGGGTTCGTGCTCTTTCAGGTCGCCCGTTTTCTAATCGTTGCCGCGACTGAGATGCAGGCCGTGGCCGTCGGCTGGCAGGTCTACGAAATCACCAAGCGTCCGCTCGATCTTGGGTTCGTCGGACTCGCGCAATTCCTGCCCGGAATCCTGCTATTCCCCATTTCCGGCCATGCCTCCGACCGCTTTCCGCGGCGCGCCGTACTCTCGACCTGCTACGGCGGGTATGGCCTATGTTTCGCCCTACTGCTGGCGCTGTCCCAGCGCGGCTTGCATTCGGTAGCCCCGATTTACGTCGTGCTGATTCTGCTCGGGGTGGTGCGGTCATTCAGCAGCACGGCCAGCCGTTCCATCCTGCCCCAACTGGTTTCTGAGAAACACTTTCCCAATGCCGTCGCCTGGAACGCAACCATCTTTCAGGCGGCGACGATTCTGGGGCCGTCGTTCGGCGGCATTCTCTACGCGGTTGCTCATGGGCCTGCGACGGTTTACGCGATCGCGCTGCTGACCGCCATAGCGGCTACGATTTCCTCGTTTCGCATCCAGCCGGAGGTCAAGACCCGCCCGCGCGAACCGATGACCTTCAACACGGTCTTCGCAGGGCTGCATTTTATCTGGACAAGGAAGCTTATCCTGGGCGCAATTTCACTCGATCTGTTTGCGGTGTTGTTGGGAGGAGCCGTTGCTCTGCTTCCGGTCTACGCCCGTGAGATTCTTCACACCGGCCCCTGGGGACTTGGCCTGTTGCGCACCGCTCCCGGTGTTGGCGCCGCGCTTATGGCTATCCTGTTGGCGCATCGTCCGTTGCGCGGGCCGTCCGGCGTCACTTTACTCTGGGCGGTTGCGGGATTCGGCGTGTTCACCATCGTCTTCGGCTTCTCCCGCAGCCTTATGCTCTCGCTCGCCGCGCTGCTGCTGGCGGGGGCCAGCGACATGATCAGCGTCATCATTCGTGCTACGCTGACGCAACTCGCCACACCCGACGAAATGCGCGGCCGCGTCACCGCCGTAGACATGATCTTCATCGGCACTTCCAACGAGTTTGGCCAGTTCGAGTCCGGCGTCACCGCACAGTGGTTTGGAACCGTTCCCGCCGTCATCCTTGGCGGCATTGGAACCCTCGCCGTGATTGCCGTGTGGGCCTGGCTTTTCCCGGAACTTCGCCATGCCGGCGCACTGCACAGCGTCACGAGTGCGGGCCCGCAGCAGATTCCAGAGATGGCAGGCGAAGACCGATCGTCGACAACGTGACCATGCGTGGGATTCCGTGGAAGAGCGGCCTTTTAGGAGCGCGTCTGACATCTAAACCTCCGCGCCCTTTAGGGCCAGTGTTATTGTTCAATCGCCGCCAGAGAGTAACCGGGCTAAGCCCTTGCTTCATTCCCCGGCTTATCACGACGCTGAAAGACCGTTCTTCCACCTCAGACCAAGAGGTTCTTAGATCGCCCTCAGCCTCGCCACAATAAGCCCAATGCCTTAGAATGTCGGGTCTCATTCTGGCTGCGCCATTCCGCGGCTTTCCGCAAGAGGACCGAATTGATTGAACGCTATTTTCGTCTCGCCGAAAACCAAACTACCGCGCGACGCGAATTGCTGGGCGGGCTGACCACCTTCCTCACGATGGCCTACATCGTCGTCGTGAACCCTCAGATCCTTTCGCAGGCTGGCATGCCAGTCGATGGTGTCGTGTTTGCCACCTGCGTCTCCTCGGCCGCTGCCACTCTGGTCATGGGTGTGTACGCCAACTATCCCATCGCGCTCACTCCTGGCATGTCGCTCAACGCATATTTCACCTATTCTGTGTGCCTGGGCATGCACGTGCCCTGGCGCACAGCGCTGGGAGTGATTTTCTTCTCGGGCCTTTTCTTTCTGATCCTAACCATAACCCGGGTGCGCGAGCAGATCGTCAATGGCATTCCCGACTGCCTTAAGCATTCGACCGCGGGCGGAATCGGCATGTTCATTGCCTTCGTCGGCCTGCGCAACGCGAGGTTGGTAGTCGCGAATCCTGCGACCTTCGTCAGCCTGGGCAGCTTCTCGAACCACGAGACGCAACTGGCCTGCCTGGGCCTCGCCATCATGCTGATTCTGATGAGCCGCAAAATCAGCGGAGCCATCCTCATCGGCATCTTAGTCACGACGCTGCTGGGTATTTTGCGTGGCATGGCTGCTTGGCCCAGGGCGATCTTTTCGCTGCCGCATGCTTCTGCAACCTGGCTGCAGCTTGATCTTCGCGGCGCGCTTCACCTCGGCCTGCTCGAGATCATCTTCGTGTTCCTGTTCGTGGATCTCTTCGACAACGTTGGCACACTCGTCGGGGTATGTGAGCAGGGCTGCTTTATCCAGAACGGCAAGATTCCCCGTGTCGGCCGCGCCCTGGTGTCCGATGCGATCGGCACGATGTTTGGCGCCTTGACCGGCACCTCCACAGTCACCAGCTACATCGAAAGCGCTGCCGGCGTAGCCGCAGGGGCCCGAACCGGCCTCGGCAACGTTGTGGTGGCTGTGCTCTTCCTGTTCGCGGCGTTTTGTGCGCCGCTAGCCGCGGCAATTCCCGGCTACGCCACAGCCCCGGCCCTGATCCTGGTAGGCGCCCTCATGACGGAGGCGATTGCCCGCGTGCAGTGGAAGGATTTCACCGAGGCCATCCCGGCGTTCGTGACCTTGCTGGCCACACCGCTGACGTTCAGCATCGCGACTGGCCTCAGCCTGGGACTGATTTCTTACACGCTGGTGAAAGTGGCAGCAGGAAAGTTCCGGGATGTCAGCCTGCTGATCTGGATCCTAACCGTGCTGTTCATTCTTCGCTACATCTATCTTGCGGCGGGATAGAATGCTCTTTCGCCCTGGAGCAATTCTCCAGTTGCTGATAGCGCAGGCCGGACTTGAAAGGGCTCGGCTTCAGCCGACCCGCAGGCAGTCCAACAGAATCGCGGCTTTAGCCGCTGAGGGCACGCGGTCGCGGACAATTCTCCAAGAACCTGCGTGGAAAATGAATCCTACGGCACATTCACTGTGACCGTCGCGGTCGAGCGCCCATACTGGTTTGTAGCGTAGAGCGTGTATGTCGTGGTTGCGGCCGGGTTCACGGTTATGCTCGTTCCCCGCACCGCGCCCGCTCCGGGCGAGACAATCAAGTACTGCGTATTGTCTGTGCTCCATGACAACGTCACGCTGCCGCCGGAGGAGACGTGTGTTGGTGAGGCTGAGAAGCTGCTGATGGTCGGTGCCGACCCGCTCGGAATACTCGAGTTCGTGTAAACCGGATTCATCTGCACGACTTCAAACTCCGACGCAGGCACAGTCTTCAGCGAATCCAGGTCCGATCCCCAGCGACTGTCTGAGACTCCCGTCACGAACAGCGAGCTTCCGTTGTCGGCAAGAATCAACCCATAGTGCTGCATCGCGGTCAGGATCACCTGCATCTGCGCCGAGAAGCCGGAAATGTCGTAGCCGGACTTCAAGCGCAAGCGCATGCCCATCGGCGGCGCTGTCGAATCGCTGGTCGTCGCTGCCCAGTGCGACGCTGGAGGAGTGAACGCCGCTCTCGTCTGCGGAAGCGTGAAGCGAAAGGCGTGCTTGATCGTCCCTGCCGCTACCTCGTCGTAACGGACTAACCCTGGAAAAATGGGCAGCCCAGCAGCGTCTGCCGAAGTCCATGTGTACGGACGCTGTTCATTGCCCAGCAGATCCCACACCGCGGTCGAATCCGCATTCCAGCTTCCGTCGGAATTTGGCGACGCATTGTAGAGCTCGTAAAGAAAACAGTTGGCATTGTTCAGCACCAGCACGTGCCGGTCGCCAGTGCTCCCCGATCCGCCTTCGATGGGAGCGTTTGCCGGAATCGGCATGGGCCCGGGATCGCTCTCGTCGGGATAGGCGCCGAGATCCACGTTCACCAGAGGCTGGCTTCCATCAACCACAACATAAGGAATGCCGTAGGTCGGATCGGTGCCCCAGTCGGGATGCAGATTCACCGCGCCTACCCAATTCGCGATGATGCTGTCGGAATTCGGGTCCACCGGTGACGAGGAGATATCTGTATTCCACAAACTACTGCTGGAGAACGGGACGAATCCGCCCAGACTCGCCGTTTGGCCAACATTCATAACACTGCAGGCTAGGTTCCCGCCGCCTGTGCCACCGCCGCCACCACCCCCGTTGCCGCCGCCACTACCTCCGTCTCCGCCGTTGCCACCATTACCGGCCGTTCCTCCACTGTGCGAGACGCCGGAGCAGGCGGCGAAGGTCAGTGCTAGGACAAATAGGAGAGAAAAACAGAGGACAACGTTCCAACCTGAACGCAGACAGCGCATGGCACAGCCATTGTCCCCGACTCAATCCCCGCCCAAAAGAGGCCTTTTGGACATGGCCGGATTCGAGGAATCAGCGGTCGCTTCGCAGGAAGGGCTGGCCTGACTATTTGCCCCGCAGCACTGTCTTCGCCGCACCCAGATTGTCGTATTTGTCGTAGACCCTGACCACGACGACGTGCTCAGGCGTCGCATCCTTGCCAGTATCTAGAGCAACTTTAAAATCGTAGTCTTCGATCCTCGCATCCGACAATTGCCCAACCGGCTCGACATACTTCCAGTCACCCGCATCCACCGAAAACTCCGCCCGTTTGATAGTCGAGAACCCGTCTTCGGCGCGAAAACGGATATGAATCTGTGCGCCTTCAATAAACGCGCTCAGATTCTCAATCTTTGGCGGAGTGGTATCCACTTCGAAACGCCGGCTCTCTTTTTCCGCCGTCAGCGCCTCGCCGGGCGAGTGCGAGGGCGCGTCGGAAGCCACCACTTTCACGGTGTAACCCCCATCCGGAAGCAGGCTGGCGTCGAACGAATACGCTTTATCGGTCAGCTTGTCTTTCAGTAGCAACCATCGGGTCTCGGCGTCGCCGCGGTAATAAACCGAGTAGACCAGTTCGTCATCATTGTCATCATGCGCGTTCCACTTGACGCCGATCGCGTCCCGGTCGTGCACACTGGGCACAGGCGGTTCGAAATGGCTCGCCGGGGATCCGCTTGTGTCCGGGTTGGGGGAACTGTTTGTCGGCTTCGGCAAAGGCTGATAGCGCGTGCCCACCTGCACCGAAACATCTTCGATTTCCGGCGCCACATTTTTCGGCAGATAATTCAGCGTGACGCTCTCGACCTCCGGTTTCGTATTCCCCTGGTGCAGCACGGCCTTCCACTGCGCATAGCGCGCAGACGGAACGGCCATCTCGGCATCCTTCGCCAGCTCCACTTTCTTCCACGGACTCCAGTTGCGGTCGGGATTGTCCACATTGCCGCTGCGCGCCAGCAACTCGACATTTCCCAAGCCGCGGAATTCCACCCGTCCCCAGCGCGAAAAAATCTTTGCGTCGAAAACGTCGCTTTCGTAGTTGCCCTCGGTCTCCGGCCCGGGCCCCAGCACGAAGATCTTCCCCAGATTGCTGCTGGCGGCGTACAAACCGCCGCCCGACGCCTTGGCAAATGCCGTGACCTGCGAGGCCGGCGCTTTCAACAAATCCGCGAATTCATCCGGCCCGCTGATTGCAAAAATGTGGCCGCGGTTCCCCGTCCCCGCCAGAAGCCGGTTTCCCGAATCAAACGCCAGCGCATAGACAAGGTCCTCATGCGAACTCCATACCCGCGATGGGGAACCATCCGGCGCGATGCGATAAACATCCGATCCGCCGGTCGCCCCCACCGCCGGAAATGGGAACACCCCCATCTGCACTGGAACGGGCGACGGCGTAAGGTTGATGCCCGGCGTCTGTCCCGTGGTCACTGGGGTGCCCGCCTGCGGGTTGATGATGGGCGATGGCCCGACAACTGGCACGGCTCCGCCTGCCGGTTTTTTCTCGCCGACGCCGGCAGCATAAATGTTGCCCTCGTGATCAAGCGCCAGCGCCGTGATTTCTTTCTTAGGCGCGCTGTACAAGACGAATCCTTCGCCTGCTGGAGAAATCCGGTACACCAACCCGCTGCCATCGGTGCCGGCGATCAGGCTTCCCTGCGCGTCGAGCGCGAGCACGCGGATGTGCGTTTCATCGCTCTTGAAAAAAAGTGTGCGCTCGCCCTTCGGCGTGACTTTGTAGATTTCTCCATGGTCGCCGGTAGCCACGTACAGATTTCCTGCCTTGTCCAGCGCCAGATCCCAAATGTATTTTGTTCCCGGCGCAAAGTAGACAGTCGCGCTCCAAGCCGGGTCTAACTCCGGGTTCGTCGCGTCTTTCGCCGCATCTTTCCCGGCCTCCTTTAGGGCGCCTTTTCCGGTGTCACTCTCGGTCTTTTTGCCGTCCGTCTTCGGCTGCTCGTTTTTCTCTCCCGCCTTGCGCTCGAGTTTGTAGACTTTCCCGTCCGGAGCCGTCGCCGCGTAGATCACTCCGCCCGGCGCCACTTCGAGAGTCTGCACCTGCAGTTCCTGCGGCTCAAAAATGATGCTCGCCTTGCCGTCCAGGGTGATTCGGTACACTCGCGCCGGAGATCCCGTCGCCGCGTAAACATTACCGGAATCGTCCGCGGCCACCGCCCAGATATACGTGGATGGAGTCGCATAAAGAAGCTTGAACGCCGGAGCCAGCTCCAGCCCGCCCGCGCTGCGGATGGCCACTCCGGTGGCCGTTCCCTTGGCGAGTTCCTCAAACTTGGACTGCTCCCAGGTTTTGGTCCCGTCGGCGAAGGCGGACGCGCCGCAAACGAAGGTAATCGAGAAAAAGGCGAGTGCAATGGAAAAGCTGACCTTACGCAGACTCTGCAATGTCATACCTCGGTGCGTGATGGTGAGATCCGCTTCAGGGTATCACGCCTGCCAGATCTCGTCGGCGTGCCGCCTGCGATCTTCTGACGTCCGAACCCTGAAGTCTGAGGTCTGCAAAGTGGAGGCCGAGCGCCGGAAGCCGTGTTATCGTACCCTGTTCATGCCTTCCGCCAGACAAGAGTTGCTGTGCATCCTCGCTTGCAAGTCGTTCCGGCTGGGAGAGTTCAAACTCTCATCCGGCGCGAAGAGCGACTACTACATTGACTGCCGCACCACCACGCTCGACGCTCAAGGCTCTCGCCTAACCGGAGAAGTCTTTCTCGAAGAAATCCGGCAGCGCGGCTGGAAGCCGCAGGCCATCGGCGGGCTGACCCTGGGCGCGGACCCGATCGTGGTTGCGGTCTCGGTGGTCAGTGGCGAGCTGCACGGCTTTCTGGTGCGCAAGGCCGAAAAGCAGCACGGCACCGGGCAGCGCATCGAAGGCTTCCGCGAGAAGGGCGCGCCGGTCGTGATTGTGGACGATGTCTGCACCACAGGCGCTTCGACGATTCAGGCGATTGAAGCCGCCCGCGAATTCGGATTCGAGATCGTCGGCGTGATGTGCCTGGTCGAGCGCGAGGAAGCCAAGGGCCGGCCGAACGTGGAGAAGGCCGCAGCCCCGGCGCCGTTCGTTTCGATTTTCACCGCGAACGACGTGCGCAAAGAGCACCTTGGGCACTCGGCAAACTCATGCGCGCCTTAAAGGATCTAACCGGAGCGGCTTGCATCAAGACAAGTGGCCAGCAACTAACCACTGACGACTCACGACTAACGACTATCCATGATTCCCAACGGCTACACTGAACTCGCTCCCGGCAAAATCGCTTCAGTCGTGACCTACCTCGAGATGCTCGAGCGCCCTGTGCCGCCTCAAGAGTCGTCGTTCAAAGTTCGCCTGCGTCGCGTCGAACGCCCCAGTCTCGAGTGGTATCGCACGCTCTATCGCAAAGTGGGTTCGCAGTGGCTTTGGTTCAGCCGTTTGGAAATGACCGACGATCAGCTCGCTAAACTCCTGTACCGCCCGACCAACGAGATGTTCATCGCCGAGCACGAAGACAAAGAAGTCGGAATGGCGGAACTGGACCGCTCTGATCCTCCCAACGTGGAGATCACCTTCTTCGCTCTGTATCCCGAAGCGATTGGCAAGGGCCTCGGCCGCCCGCTTATGGAGGAAATTCTGACTCGCGCCTGGATAGGCGCAACCACCCGAGTCTGGCTGCACACCTGCACGCTCGACGCTCCTGCGGCACTGACTTTCTACATCAAATGCGGCTTCCGTCCCTACAAGCGCGCCATCGAAGTGGCGGACGATCCCCGCCTCTGCGGCATTCTCCCGCAAGATGCCGCCCCACAGGTTCCGATTATTCGGTAAGCTAGGACTTCGCCGGAAGGCGGACCATCTAGTCCCACCGGCAACCGACCCATGATCCAAACCGTCGAATGGACTGACCACGGCGTCCGCTTCCTCGATCAGACGAAGCTGCCCACTGAAGAAATCTACGTCACCTGCAAAACGCATGAGCAGGTGGCCGATGTCATCCGCAACATGGTGGTGCGCGGCGCGCCTGCGATCGGCGTGGCCGCCGCTATGGGCATCGCGCTGGGCGTGAACAATTCTAAAGCCGAATCCACTTCCGATCTCAAGCGTGACTTCGACCAAATTTGCGATGTCATCAGCAAGACTCGCCCCACGGCAATCAATCTTTTCTGGGCCATTCGCCGTATGCAGGAAAAGTTCGAGCGCGTCCGCGTCCGTCCCATCGCGCACATCAAGCAGGTTCTCATCGAAGAAGCGCAGCGCATGCACGCCGAAGACATCGCCGCCAACCGGGCCATGGGACGCCACGGCGCCACCCTCCTGCCCGCCGAAGGCGGCGTCCTCACCCACTGTAACGCCGGCGCGCTGGCCACCTGCGGATACGGCACCGCCTTGGGCGTGATCCGCGCCGCGATCGAGCAGGGCAAGAAGATTCACGTCTATGCCGACGAGACTCGCCCCTTTCTGCAAGGCTCACGCCTGACCGCGTGGGAGCTGATGAAAGACGGCATCCCTACCACCGTCATCTCCGATAACATGGCCGGAGCCCTGATGCGGCAGGGCAAAATCGGGGCCATCGTCGTGGGCGCGGACCGCATTGCGGCCAACGGCGACGTGGCTAACAAAATCGGCACTTACACCATCGCCGTGCTGGCCAAAGAACATAACATTCCCTTTTACGTGGCTGCGCCGATCTCCACTGTTGATCTCGCCTGTCCCGACGGCAGCCAGATTCCCATCGAGCAGCGCAATCCCCGCGAAGTCACTCACATCGCCGGCAAGCAGATGGTTCCCGAAGGCGTGGCCGTCGAAAACCCCGCTTTCGACGTGACCCCAGCCAGGTACGTTGCCGCCATCATTACCAACAACGGGATCGCGCACGCCCCGTACGAAGAATCCCTCAGCAAGCTTGCCGCTGCCAGTCAAGAGTCACGCACCTAGCCGGCCCGCAATCGTCAAGTTTTGTCATTTCGAGATAGTGGCACGGCTCGGTTGTCGCCCCGAGCACGCGTTCTGTGCGGCGCGAGTGAGCTGGCGTGGGGCATAATATGTCAAGAATTGTAAAACGACGTTCGACGCGCATCACTCGCGCCGCAAGAGAAAGCACGGTGCCTCGGTATGACGCCTTGATGGCTCAATCGCGAGCATGATTGTTAGACTTTTTCTTTTCCCGCCCCGCTACTTATTTCTATGGTTCGGGTTGACACTACCGTTAACCCAATCGTGCTAACCTGAGCGCAGAAACCAACTCTGCGCCTGGACCTTTCGTCGGGGGGAAGTCATGTCGTTCTCGAATCGCGTTTTCTTGCCGGTCGTTGCTCTGTGTTCGCTTGCTTTTCTGGTCGCCTGCGGCAGCAGTGGAAATTCGGCCACGCCGCCGCCCGGAGGCAGCTTCAGCAACAAGAATCTAAACGGGACCTACGTTTTCTCCGTCACCGGAAGCGACCCCAACGGCGCCTTCCAAACCATCGCAGGAACCTTTGTGGCCGACGGCAACGGCGACATTAAAAGCGGCACGATGGAAGTGAACAACGCGGAGTCGCCGAATCTGCTGCCCGCCACAGCGATTACCGGCGGCGGCTATGATGTCGGCGTAGACGGCCGGGGCGGCTTGAGTAAGGGGGGCGGTCTCACCCTGCAAACCTCCGCGGGCAGTCTCACCTTCGACTTCGCTCTGATGTCGAGCGAGCACGGCCTGATCACCGAGTACGACGGCAACGGCACCGGCAGCGGCACGCTCGACATCCAACCGTCAGCGGTTTCCCAGAGCAATATCAACGGCCAATCCTATGCTTTCAATTTCAGCGGGATCGGCACCCTCAATCCCACGACGGGAGCGGAAACCTCCTTCGCAACGGTGGGTGCCTTCACCCTGGATACCAACGGCAACATCACTAACGCATCCGTCGCGGACCTCAACAACGCCGGCAGCTCCAGCGGGTTGACTGACCTGCAGCTGAGCGGGACAGTGAGTCTCGCTGCGGTTCCTGGCACCGCCACGCTCACGACCAGTGCGGCGACCCTCCACTTCGACGTCTATCCGGTTGATGCGACGCACCTAGAGTTCATCGAGACGGATGGGGCGCCCATCATGGCCGGGGATGCCTTCACCCAAAGCTCGTCAATTTCCAGCGGCAACTACGTCTTCACGCTAGCCGGCTTTGATTCGACGTTACAGGGTCCATTCACTGCGGCCGGCATCTTTGACATGGACGGAAGCGGCAACATCCTCTCGAGCTCCGTCGAGGACATCAATGACTTCGGGACCGTCAAGGAGGTCACTGGAACTTCGAATTTCGGTACTTACAGCCCCGTCACCAACGGACGCGCTACTATCACCCTCACGAGCGCCTTCATCAACGGCAACGGCGGGGTCGTAGCTTGCACCGACTGCGTGTTTGCGGCTTACCCCTTCACCGGCGGCCTGCAACTGCTGGAAATCGACAGCGGCGGTATGACCGGCGGCGTCGCCTACACTCAGAACGCGACCACCCTCGCCACATCGTCGCAGGGGTACGCCTACAACCTTTCAGGGGCCATCCTCGGCACCAGCGGTGAGCAAGGCGAGGAAGATGACATCGCCGAGTTTGTCAACAGCAGCGGCACCTTTACCGGGCGCATCGACGTCAACGACGACATATTCGGCACGGGCGAGAGCCTAGGTCTAGCCAAGAGTTTCTCGGCGACCTACACCGCGGACACCACTGTCCCCGGCCGAGCAACGCTGACGGCTACATCGGGTAACAGCACGACGCCCGACCTGGTCACTTACGTCGTCGACAATTCGACTGTCGTTGGTGTCGAGGTGGACACCACTCAACCCGGTCTTGCTTCGTTCTCGCCGCAGAACTCGAGCTCCAATTCGAACGCCGCCATCCGCAACCTGAACGTGACGCGGCTAATAGCGGGAGTACATAAGGCCTCAAAGCTCCGCTGAGAAGGTCGGGGAAAGAACGCGGGCGCGGTTCCAAAAACCGCGCCCTTTCTCATCCCGGATGCGCTCCTAAGTACTGCTGACCTACCCCTCCCTGGCTTCCAATTTCGCCGCCGCCGTGTCTCTTGCTACGATCCAAACCATGACTCGATACCCCAGCAGCACTCCCAGCACCGCCGCATACTCGAGCGGCTTGCGCAGATCGGCCTTCACCAGCCAGATGTAATGAATTACCCCTGCCGCCGCGCTGAAGTAAATCAGCCGGTGCAGCATCTGCCAGCGCTTGCCCAGCTTGCGGATCGCCCACCGGGTCGAGGTCAGAGCCAGGGGAATCATCAAGGTAAACGCGGTCATGCCCGCGGTAATGAACCTGCGCTTGATAATGTCGGCCAGCATTTCGTGCACGTCGAAGAATTTGTCGAGCCAAAGCCAGGTCATCAGATGCAGCGTGCCGTAGAAAAATGCGTACAGCCCCAGCATGCGCCGGAATGCGATCAGCCAGTACTGCCGCGTGAGCCGGCGCAGGGGCGTGATCGCCAGCGTGATCAGCAGAAACGTCAGCGTCCAGTCGCCGGTTGAATGCGTGATGAACTCAATCGGATTCGCGCCCAGACCGTGATGCAATCCGAGCCACACCAGCCGTGCCACCGGGATCAGGCAGGCGAGGAAGATGACGGGTTTGAGATAGCGGGACATGAATGATCAGTAGCCAGCAAAGTAGTACCTAAGTCTTGGCCTCAACGCTACGAGGGCGTCATCCCGAAGGCCCGCGCTTTCCCCAGCGGGCCGAGGGATCTCGCGAGCACTGCCCATGGTTTCAATCCACGCGAGATCCGTCGCTCTGCCTGAACTGCGGCTGCGCTCGGGATGACGCCGCCAGAAAACATAACGCACGACCCTCAGCATCTGGCTTCAACCGGCCACCGATCACTAGCCATTGTTTAGAAGTTCTTCCTCAAATCCATCCCACCATACAGACTTGCCACCTGATCATATCCGTTGAACATCAGCGTGGGACGCTTGAAAAACTCGCCCAGCCGGCGTTCCTTGGCCTGGCTCCAACGGGGGTGGTCCACATTCGGATTGACGTTGGAATAAAAACCGTACTCCTGCGGCGCGGCGATATTCCACGAATTGAGCGGTTGCTTGTCGGTGAACCGGATGCGCACGATCGCTTTCGCGCTCTTGAAGCCGTACTTCCACGGCACCACGATGCGCAGCGGCGCCCCGTCCTGATTGGGCAGCTCCTCGCCGTACATGCCGAAGCAGAGCAGCGCCAACGGGTGCATGGCCTCATCCATCCGCAGCCCTTCTACGTAAGGCCACTCCAGCACCTGCCGCCGCTGCCCCGGCATCTGAGAGGGGTCGTAGAGAGTGGTGAACTCCACGAACTTGGCTTTGCTGGTGGGATTGGCGCGTTTGATGAGCTCGCTCAGAGAGAACCCTACCCAGGGCACGACAATCGACCATCCCTCCACGCAACGATGGCGATAAATGCGCTCCTCGGGCGACGCCATCTTGATGATCTCGTCTACGTCGAGTTCCAGCTTCTTGTCGACCAGCCCGTCGATTTTCACTTTCCAGGGCCGCGTGCGGAAGTTCTTCGCGAGCTGCGAGGGGCCGTCCTTGTCCGTGGAGAACTCGTAGTAGTTGTTGTAGGTGGTGACGTCTTTATAGGGAGTGATAGTTTCGGTCGTGCTGAACGGGCTTTTCTTGACGCCGTCAATCTTTGCTCCGGCCAGTGCGGCTGTGGACGGCGAGACGATCTCGCGAGTTCGCGCGCCAGCCGCTGCCGCTGCTCCCGCCATCGCCATTCCCGCAAGAAACTTCCGCCGATTCAAATAGAGAGTCTTGGAGGTAATTTCCGAAGAGCGAATATCGTCCGCTTTCCTGATGAGCATTGCGAACCCCTATAAATGCGTGCCCTCCGCCCCACGCGGCAAATGGATGTCAGTCACCCTCGGCTCGGCGCGCTTCCTCAACTAATAGGACGCAATTATCCTACGAAAGTTGCATCAACGAGATTTGGATCTGCATCCACTTCTGAGGTCTGAGGTCTGAGGTCTGAGGTCTGAGGTCTGAGGTCTGAGGTCTGAGGTCTGAGGTCCGAGAGAAGAGCTATCCCAGCAATTCCCGCACCTTGCGCGACAAGTGCTGCAGCGTGAATGGCTTTTGCAGGAAGGCAGCGCTCTCGGGTCCTCCGTCGCTGATCACCGCGTCTTCAGTGTATCCGGAAAGAAACAGAATCTTGGTTTCTGGATGAGTCTGTGCCAGTCGTTTCGCCATCTCCCGTCCGCCCATGCCGGGCATGACTACGTCGGTGATGACCAGGTGAATCGTTCCGGAATGCCTGGCAGCCGCGGCCAGTCCCGCTTCGCCGTTCTCCGCATCCACGACCCGGTAACCTCTGCTGGTGAGGGTGTCGCGCACCAGCTCACGGACCGACTCCTCATCTTCCACCAGCAGCAAGGTTTCGTTGCCCCCGGCCGCGGCGCGCGGTGCGGGCGCGGCATGGCTCTGCGCCGCCTCCTCTGCCCGAGGCAGATAAATCTGAAACGTGCTGCCGCGCCCCAGTTCGCTCTGCACCAGCACATACCCGCCGCTCTGTTTCACGATGCCATACACGGTCGACAGACCCAGGCCAGTGCCCTTGCCCAGTTCCTTGGTGGTGAAGAAAGGCTCGAAGATACGCGACTGGGTCTCCTTATCCATCCCCGTGCCGGTGTCGCTGACCGATAGCAGCACGTAATTGCCGGGAGGAATGAAGGTCGGGCCGCGGCGATGCCCCTCGTTCGTCGAGACACTCTGGGTTTGAATCGTCAGCTTTCCCCCATTGGGCATGGCATCTTTGGCATTGACCACCAGGTTCATCAGCACCTGTTCGAGTTGTCCCGCGTCGGCCCGGGTGTGCCCAGCCTCGGAAGAGAGTCTGGTCATCAAGTCGATGGTCTCGCCAATCAGGGGCCGCAGCAGCCGCTCCATGTCTTCTACGATGGTGTTCACGTCCACGACTTTCAGCTCCAGCAGCTGTTTGCGGCTGAAGGCCAGCAACTGCCGGGTCAGAGTTGTCGCTCGATCTGCCGCCTGCTGGATTGCCCGACCCTTCTCGTGCAGGGGATCGTCCACGTCCAGTCTCGCCAGGATCACTTCTGTGTAGCCGCTGATGACCATCAGCAGATTGTTGAAGTCGTGGGCGATTCCCCCAGCCAGCCGGCCTACGGCCTCCATCTTCTGTGCCTGCCGGAACTGGTCCTCCAGCAGGCGGCGATCCGTCACGTCTTCGGCGATCGCCTCGAGTACGTCGGCAGGCTCATCCTCACTGCTCACCGCTCGCCCGCTGATCCTTACCGTGACCGGGCTGCCGTCCTTGCGCTTCCACTTCACCTCCATGCCATCCAGCTGGCCCGTGCGCCGGAATTCTTCAATGAGGCGCCGGTGTTCTGCCACCTGCTCAAACACTTGCGTCTCCGGATCGAGCAACAGCACTTCCTCAGCCGATCCATAGCCCAGCATCGTGATCAGGGCGGGATTTACATCCAGAAATCTCCCGTCCAAGCTGGAGCGGTAGATGCCGTACACCGAGCTCTGCACCAGCGATCGGTAGCGGGCTTCAGACCGCCGCAGCGCTTCTTCGTTACGCTTGATCTCCACGGCGCTGGCCAGTTGCCGCGCCACAAACGTCAGGATCTCCTTGTCGCTCTCGCTGTAACGAATGTTCTTGGAATAGGTTTGTACCACCAGCGCGCCGAAGGTGTGGTTGCCCACCTTCAGCGGAACACCCAACCAGTCCAGGCACCGCGAACCTGTCCGCGCTACGTCTCCTCGATCCTCCAGCGTCTGCAGCACCTCGGGCGTGGCCAGCAGCGGCTCCCCCGTTTGGATCAAATAGCCCGTGAGGCCACGTCCCATCTTTTGGGGTCCTGGAGCGACCTCGTGTTCGTTCACGAAGTAGGGATAATGCACCAGATTGCTGTCGCGATCGTAGAGAGCGACATAGAGGTTTCGCGCATACATCAGCTCATTTATGATGCCATGCACGGCAGCGAAGAACTGCTGCAGATCGTAGACACTGCTGCTCTTCTCCGCCACCCGGTACAACGCCGAGCTGAGTGCTTCGACCCGCTTGCGGTCAGAGATATCGCGATAGCGCAAGTAGTAACCCGTGGGCTCGCCACCCAGCATCAGCGGGGCGCACGTGACCGAAACGTCGAGCAGGCTTCCGTTCTTTCTTTTTCTTCTGGTTTCTAGGATGATGGAGTTGCCTTTGGCCACTTCTTCGCTCAGCCGCCGGCTTTCGGCTTCGCGCTCGAGAGGAACGATCAGGCTTCCTACCCGCAGTCCCAGGATCTCGTCTGCTTGATATCCGAACATGTGCGCGAATGTCGGGTTGGCCGCGAGGACACGATGATTGTTGTCAGTGAGGCACAGCGCGTCCGGCGACGTCTGAAATATCTGTTCCAGAAATTGTCGCCGGGTTTCCGCCCGCTCGGGATGGTTCTCGAATGGTTGAGAGAAAGGCGGTTCACAGCGCGCCGGCGCCGGACAGGAAGCCCCGGAGCACGAACTTCCGCCGAGTAAAGGGCTTTCTGCTCGAGCAGATGCCTGCGAAACTCCACCCGGCAGCGCCTCCTTTAGCTGCCAGGCGCGTGCCGGTTTCACTTCGCCCGGTTGATTCCCACTTTCGCCCATACAGTAAACGTTTTCCCCGAAATCTCGCTCTCCTCGGCATGGTAGAACGCCCGGCATTCGCGCCAAAATTACTCCGGTAATCCCGAATTGGCGGTTCCAGAACCGGCCTTGCCCGCACGGTCCCTTCGTAACTTGGAGAGCGCCCCATTCCCTCCTTATGCTGAACGCTTGGAAATGAGGGCTGCCCCGCCCCGGGGCGCGCTTTCTTGGGAGGACCATGTCTCCGCTCGTACAACGGCCGCGGCCCAACTCAGCCGATCAGCATTGGAGCATGCTGATCTTTGAAAGCCTTTCGGCGGGTGTAATGGCGATCGCGGTTGGCTTTGCGGCGGTTTTGTTGGTGCTCGGGATCTATGCGGTCGGTGTTTGGCCCCTCACGTTTCTGGACTTCGCCAACGTTTCCGCAGAAGCACTTAATTCATGGGCCCGCACCGTGTTGTGGTCGATCTTCGCCGGCGGATCGCTGGCCGGATACTGGTGCTTCAGCGGTGCCGCCTTCAAGGACAGGCGCAAGCGCACACCGAAGCCGCCTGCTCGTATGGCTCGAACCCGGCGGTAGAACTTCCGATCCACCAACCCGCTCTCGCCGGAAAAGTTGCGCCCAGCCGGCCATCGCTGCCGCAACTATTTTTTCTGCTTCGCTTGCATCCTCCATTTGCTCTCGGCATCTGAGAAATTAACCGAATGGTTAATTCGTAAAGTTTCGTCAACGAGGAAACAGAGGTGACCTATGACTTTGGCAAAAGCAACAAAGAAGACCTTAGTGAAACTGGCAGGTTCTCTGCTGGCCGTAGGGCTGTTGAGCGCGATGCTCCTGGCCCAGACTCCGTCCGCAGCCCGCTACGACAATCAGATTCAGACTGCTGTATCCCAGAAGCTGGCGGCCAAGAGCCAGTTCAGCAACGTGCAGGCCGGCGTGGAGGACGGCATCGTGACCCTCACCGGCACGGTCGATCTCTATCAACGCAAGCTGGACGCTGCAAAGCTCGCTCGTAAGACAGCGAATGCCCAGGGCGTGCGCAATCTCATCACCGTGGCCGGCCCCAACGTGCCCGACGCGCAACTCGAGCAAAAACTGTCTACGAAGCTGCGCTACGTTCGCTCCGGCTATGACAGCACGTTCGACTACTTCGCTCTCGGCGTCAGCAATGGCGTGGTGACCGTAGAAGGGCAGGATCGCACCGGCGTCGGCCGCGACGAAGCCCTGGCTGACATCGCCAACATGCCCGGCGTCAAGGACGTAGTCGCCAACATCTCGGTCGAGCCGGTCTCGATGTTCGATGACGGCCTGCGCCTGCGCGCCGTTCGCGCCATCTACGGAGACTCGGCCCTGAGCAAGTACGCCATCGATCCAGCCCGCCCGATCCGCATCATCGTGGCCAACGGGCATGTCACGCTCTACGGCTCGGTCGACAGCTCGATGGACAAGCAGATCGCCGGAATCAGAGTCAATCAGCTCCCCGGTGTGTTCAGCGTTGAAAACAAGCTGCAGGTCGCTGGCAGCTAAGGCCCGCAGGCTCCGGAGGTAAGTTAGGAAGGTGAGTTGATGTAGCGGTGAGGGGCGCGGCGCCTGCCGCGCCTTTTTTGTTGCCATAACACAAATGCCTGTCATCCCGAGGCGGGTGCACTTTGCCCGCCGAGGGACCTGGGCGAGCCGAGCGAGGCGTCGCGTTCTTTGCGACGCCACAATCGCGCGCTAGGCTCCCATCCTTGCTAGCCACGCGCTTTCCCTTTGTGCGGCTCTGTGCCCTCTGTGGTTGAAGTTCTACACCCTAGCCTCTTTCCTCCCATCCATTTAGAATCCTCTGTCCAACCATTCCACTGACGCCACAGGAGGGATTCGCCCGTGATCCCGCGTTACACCCGTCCCGAGATGGCCCGCATCTGGAGCGACGAAAACCGCTTCCGCACCTGGCTGGCGGTCGAAGTCGCTGCCACCGAAACACTGGCGGAAGCCGGCCTCGTCCCCAAAGACGCCGCCAAAGCGATCAAAGAGCGCGCCGACTTCCGCGTCGAGCGCATCCACGAAATCGAAGCCGAGGTCCGCCACGACGTCATCGCCTTCACCACCGCCGTCGCCGAAATCGTCGGCGCGCACGCCCGCTGGTTTCACTATGGCCTCACGTCGAACGACGTTGTCGATACCGCGCAGGCGCTGCTCATCCGCCAGGCGTCACAAGTCATCGCGCAAGATTTGCAGAAACTTTCCGACGTGCTCGAGCGCCGCGCTTGGGAGTTCAAAGACACGCCCATGGTCGGACGCACGCACGGTATCCACGCCGAGCCCATCACTTTCGGATTCAAGCTGGCCAACTGGTATTCGGAAACGCAGCGCAACATCGCCCGGTTCCTGGCCGCCGCCGAAGACATGCGCGTGGGCAAGTTCTCCGGCGCGGTCGGCATCTTCGCGCACCTCACGCCCGAGCTCGAAGAGAAAATCTGTGTTCGCCTGGGATTGAAAGCCGCCGCCGTTTCGTCACAAGTCATCCAGCGCGACCGCCACGCGCACTATCTCGCTACGCTCGCCGTGATCGCCAGCACACTGGATAAGATCGCCACCGAAATTCGCCACCTGCAGCGCACCGAAGTGCGCGAGGCCGAGGAGTTCTTCAGCGAGAAGCAGAAAGGCTCGTCGGCCATGCCGCACAAGCGCAATCCCGTGACCGCCGAGCAGATCAGCGGACTGGCGCGCGTGGTGCGCGCGAACGCGCAGGCCGGATTCGAAAACGTCGCCTTGTGGCACGAGCGCGACATCTCGCACTCGTCGGTCGAGCGCGTCATTCTGCCCGACTCGACCACACTGGCCGACTATCTGCTGTCAAAAACTGCCAACTTGATCGACACCATGTTCGTCTATCCCGACCACATGCGCGCCAATCTGGAATCGACGCGCGGCCTGATCTTCAGCGGACAACTGCTGCTCGACCTGGTTGAGCACGGCGTCAGCCGCGAGGACGCCTACCGCCTCGTGCAATCCCATGCCATGCGCGCCTGGAAGGAGGGCTTGGATTTTCATCAGCTCGTGCTAGCCGATAAGGAAATCACCAGCCGCGTCCCACGCAAGCAGATCGAATACGCCTTCGACCTCCCCCGCCAGCTGAAAAATGTGGACAAGATCTTCGGGAGGGTGTTCGGGGAAAAGAAGGTGAGTGGGGGAAAGAAGACGGGGGGCAAGGGAGAGCGAAAGCGTTGACGAGGTCTGTGGATCTAAGGGTGAGATTGTCGTTGCGGGACCAAGACAACATCCGAAAGTGACCGAACTGCTTGATCAACCGTGGAAGAGCGGCCCTTTAGGGCTGCGCAAAGGCGTCTTCAAAAGAACGGGGCTTTAGCCCCTGCTGAAGCGGATCCATCCGCAACACTCCTGCGGCCGACGAATAACGATAATCCTCCGGCCGCTCACCAACCGCGCCCGCACAGGATTGAGCCGGATGTACTCCCGATGCTCCTCATAATCCTCCAGATCGCGCACACGATGATTCGTGAAACTTGCCTGCCACACGGGTCCCCGCGACTTCAGTCGAAATGAAAACCCACCCTTGATAAACTGCATGGCTCGTTCCAGAGAAATCTCCGCCGAGGGAGTCATCAAAAGATGGATATGATCGGGCATGATCACGAATTCATGCAGGAGATACTTCCCCTGGTCGCGATAATGCGCCAGAGTTTCGAGCAGAAGATTCGCCGACGCCTCGCGTCGAAAGATCGGCTGACGCTGTGCCGTGATCGTCGTGACAAAGAAAATGCGGTCGTCATCCATTCGCCAACATTGCGGCAAGGAGGGATGTGAATGTCTGTGAGGAATGTCACAAGGCGAGCTTTGCTTGGCCCAAAACCGGAACACAGGGCCTAAAGGCCTTTTCCATTTGAGATCGCCTAACGCGGCCCCTTCGACTCGCTGCGCTCGCTCAGGGCAGGCTCTGAAGGGCCGCTCTTCCACGTCACCGCCTGCCTCGTTGCTCGACGGAGGTCGCTGTTCCACGTCCCATCCGGCGCCATCGTGTAGGAATCGGATCGCAACGGGAATGGAACGGCGCATCGAAAAAAAAGGCGGCACCCATAATCGATCATGAAAGACGGGAAAGGTCGTCGAACCAGCGCCAGAGGAGCGAAAACAAGGCTTGGACTACCGTGGAAGAGCGGCGCCTTAGCGCCGCGTCAAGACGTGTCCTAGAGAATAGGGGCTTCAGCCCTTGTGGATAGCCTCTTCCGACCCGCGTCGTCTCCTAATCAGACGATTGCGAATGGCCACGATCGTAGAAACCACCGTGGAAGAGCGGCCCTTCAGGGCCGCGTTAAACGCGCATAAAAACCGCGGGCTTTAGCCCCAGTGGAACAGATGTTCCTTAGCGTCGTGGGTTCGCTTCGGAAGACATGAACGCGGCCCGTCTGCCCGCGTCCCGCGCCGCCAGATCGAATACGCCTTCGACCTTCCCCGCCAGCTGAAAAATGTGGACAAGATCTTCGCGCGGGTGTTTGGGGAGAAGACCAGCCCCGAAAGAAAGAGAGCACGAAAAAAGGCACAGGGGAGGCGGTGATGGTTTTTTCCCCAATTTCCGGCGAGAAGCCGCAGGTCTTCCATCCTTCGGGAACCGCGGCGGGCAGGGCGCGATCTGGTGTTACGGTGTCTTTTTCTTCTTCGGATTAAACCGACGCCTCAATTCAGAAAGAAGCCCCTTAAGGAGACGCGACCCTTTCGCCAGCCCGTCATAGTCCGGCTCATTGTCAACAGACTGCTTCTTCGCCAGCTTTTCGTAGGTCTTCTGCACTTTTGTAAACGCGTCCGGCAGGACCGCTTTGTAGTCATTGGTGTCCAACTTCAGGATCGCGCCGGGTGATGTGTAGCCGTTCTTCAGCGTCCCGCCAGTTGCGTACATACAAACGTAAGGAAGCAGGTTGCGCCGATGAATGAATTCAAGCCCTAACGAGTCAATGTATTCATCAGCAAGTCGCATCAGGTCCGTCGTCTTGTGGTAGAGATTGAGGTCGTACGCGCCATCTCCAAAAACCTTGGCGTAATCTTCATCTTTTTTGAAATAATCGCGCGGTCTTGCCCGAGCATCGTCCGGGCGTTGGACAACGACACAGAGCATGGCCTGGAGCACCTCAATCATGCTCACGATCTTAGCGATTGGCTGACCCTCGTCCCGGGCATGACCCTTTCGGCGGTCGTACACCAATCCGTATTTCTCAAAGAGGGTTTCGATCTGCCAGTGAATTTCGTCCGTAGCTCGCAAAACCTCATGGGGCATCGGGTTCTGGCTATTCGTCGCTCGAATAACGGCATCTCGGATCTTCTTGTTTCCCGTCTTGATGATGCGGACGAGGATGCGCCGCTTATCGGTGCCTGGCAAGTTGTTGCCTGCTTTGTAGTATCGGAAGATTTGTCGGGAGGTCTGCAGCCCGTTGACGATTTGTGGGTCAATGACTTTTTCTTGGAGATACCCGTCGTTTGTGATATCGGCTGCAAGCATGGTGATGCCATTATTAAGCATCCAAAAATCGGCGTCGCCAGGACTGCGCAGAGTTTCGCCGATTTTCCTGTTAACCGGAGTGCTCTTCCAGTATCCGCGCACGTTGGAGTCAAAGATCCGCTCGGCCAGTTCCCCCTTGTCATCCTGTAGAAATGTGTAGAAATCGGTCAGCTTCACCAAGCCGACCTCGCCCTCCTCTGTAGGCATGGGCTGAGCAACCCATTTGATTGCCTTTTCCTTGAGAGGGCGGCTCTTGACCTGATCGAGCAGCCTCACTGCGTTAACGAAATTGAATTCCGCCACTGCGTCTTTGAAGTGTTCTTTTACCTTATCAACGACCTTTGCTAAAGATTTTTCGCAATCGGCGTTGGGCGCAACATCCAACTTCGTGATGTAGTAGTACGTTACGGTGAGCGAAGGGCCCTCCCCCACGATCATGCCGTATTTGTCTTTGAACAACCGCATCAACGTAACCAACTCTGGACGGTAGGCTGTGTGGTAGTCGGCTTTCTTGCGGCCTAGGCAGAGGAGGTCGTCCGTGAACCAATACAACTTGTCAATTGCAAGCGGCGAAAAGCCCGCCTCTTCCTTCGATTGTGCGATGATGACGCTGACCTTATTTTCTTCTTTTGGGTCTAGCTCGGTTTCTGCGTCCACGAGTTCCCCGTTTACGAGCATGTAGAAGGCATCTACCCCGCCGTCCTGTGATGCCCCGATAAGGCCGCTCTGAAGTTGCGAATCGCTTAGGCCATACGCTCGAAGGAACTGCTCAATCGAGTAATATTCGAACGCGTTGAAATTCTTCTTAGCGCCAACGAAGCGCGTCTTCTTCCAAGTATCGAAATTCGCTTCTAGCGCAATAACCTCGTTTTGCCCCATGACGCCTCCCGTGCAGCCTGTGAAGAACCATTTCCCTGCCTGATGTGTCACGCATTAGTTCCACTCCAAACCAAGGAATAGGGCACGGCGTTCGCCGTGCCCCTCTTCACAGCTTGCGTCTGAAACTGCTTACGACTTGTTGACCTCAGCGGCTAAAGCCGCATCACCCCTATTGCTGCCTTTCGGCACGGCTAAAGCCGTGCCCTTCCCAAATCCTTATGAACACCCGCTCGTGCTTCCGCAGCTCATGCAGCGATAGCAGCTTCCGTTGCGCGTCATGATCGAGCCGCAGAAGCTGCAGATCGGGGCGTCGCCCAGGTCCACGATGCTCGACAGCGCGTCGGCGGCGTGGACGGAACCGGAGCCGGTCCTGAGTCCTGAGTCGCGAGTCGCGTGCGATTCTTGCGTGCTGGTTCCTGAAGCCTCAGGACTCAGGGCTCGGGACTCGGGACTCGCCTTCAGTCTCAGATTCTCGAACAGCAACTGTTGCTGGCCCGTCAGGAAGCGGAGCTGCAGCCAGCGGAAAATGTAATCCATGATCGACTTGGCGTAGCCGATCTCGGGATTGCCGCTCCATCCGCTCGGCTCAAACCGCGTGTGCGCGAACTTCTCACAAAGCAGCTCGAGTTGGACGCCATGCTGCAGCGCGATCGAAACCGCGAGCGCAAAGCTGTCCATCAGTCCCGACACGGTTGAGCCTTCCTTGGCCATCTTGATGAACAGCTCGCCCGGCCTGCCGTTGGGATAGAGGCCGACGGTGATGTAGCCCTCGTGGTCTCCGACCTTGAATTTGTGCGTGACCGAAGCGCGCTCTTCCTGCAGCTTGTGCCGGACGGCGCGCGGCGGCCCGTCCGGATTCTCTTGTTCGCGAAGCTGGTCGAGCGTGGGAGCCTCTTCTTTGCCGGAAGAAGCCGTCTTGGTTCCTGCCGCCGAAAGCGGCTGCGCCTTCTTGCATCCGTCGCGATAGATCGCGACCGCCTTCAGGCCGAGCTTCCAGGCCTGGAGGTAGGCGTCCATGATGTCCTCGACCGTGGCGTTTTCGGGAAGATTGACGGTCTTCGATATGGCTCCCGAAATGAAAGGCTGCGCCGCCGCCATCATGCGGAGGTGTCCGAGATAATGGATCGAGCGCGTGCCCTTGGCTGGTTTGAACGAGCAATCGAAGACGGCCAAGTGATCTTCTTTGACGTGCGGCGCGCCTTCAATCGTGCCCGTGGCGTCAATGTAGCTGACGATGGCGTCGGCCTGCTCGTGCGTGTAGCCGAGCTTGAACAGAGCCGTGGGCACGGTGTTGTTGACGATCTTAATCATGCCGCCGCCGACCAGCTTCTTGTATTTCACCAGCGCGAGATCAGGCTCAATTCCCGTGGTGTCGCAGTCCATCATGAAACCGATGGTGCCCGTGGGCGCGAGCACGGTGACCTGCGAGTTGCGATAGCCGTGTTTTTGGCCGTGAGCGAGGGCCTCGTTCCAGCATTGCTTGCTGGCATCGAAGAGCGCGGTCGGCACATTCGCCTTGCTGATGCCGTTGACGCTGGCCCGGTGCATGCGGATGACATCGAGAAACGGCTCACGATTGATGTACCAGCCGGGGCAAGCGCCACCGGGCATGGTTTGTGCCGGAACTGCCGAGCTTTGCTCGGCCGGACGGCCGAGGGCGGCCGTCCCCACATGAGCATTACCAATGCCTGCGCCCAGGTTCGTTTCGGCGAGGCTCTTCTTCGTTGCTTCGGTCACCGGCGTGAGGGGCGGGCATAGCTCGGCGATCCGGGACGATTGCAGATACGCCTCGCCGCACATGATCGCTGTCACGCAGGCAGCGTAGTCGCGACCGGCGGCAGAGTCATAAGGCAGGCCAGCCGCCATGAGCAGCGCGCCCAGATTGGCGTAGCCAAGGCCGAGCGGGCGATAGTCATGCGAGTTGCGCATGATGGCTTCGGTCGGGTAGCCGGCGTTGTCCACAATGATTTCCTGCGCCGTGATCAGAATGTCTACGGCGTGGCGATACGCCTCCACGTCAAACGTGCCGTTGGGCGTGAATTTCAGTAGGTTCAGGCTGGCCAGGTTACAAGCCGAGTCGTCGAGGAACATGTACTCGCTGCACGGATTCGAGGCGTTGATGCGCGCCGTGTTCTTCGACGTGTGCCAGCGGTTCACCGTAGTGTCGTATTGCATGCCGGGATCGCCGCAGTGCCAGGTCGCCTCGGAGATTCTGTGCAGCAAGTCTTTGGCCTTGTAGGTCTGCACCACGCGGCTGTCGGTGACCGAGCGCGTAGAAAAGTCGTTGTCGCGGAGCACCGAGTACATGAAGTCGTCGGTTACGCGAACGCTGTTGTTGGCGTTCTGAAAGAAAATGGACGCATAGGCGGCAGAATCGGGATGCGAGCCGTCGTAGCCCATGGCGACCAGCGCATGCGCCATGGCTTCTTCTTTCTGCTTGCACTCGATGAAGTCAACGATGTCGGGATGGTCGACGTTGAGAATGACCATCTTCGCAGCGCGCCGGGTCTTGCCGCCCGACTTGATGACGCCGGCGAAGGCGTCGAATCCCTTCATGAAGCTGAGCGGGCCGCTGGCGGTGCCGCCGCCGGAGAGCGACTCGGCCGAGCCGCGCAGGGGCGAGAGATTCGTGCCCGTGCCCGATCCCCACTTGAACAGCATGCCTTCGGTTTTGGCCAGGGTGAGGATCGAGTCGAGAGAATCCTTCACCGAATTGATGAAGCAGGCCGAACACTGCGGCTTGCTGTAGCCGGTGACGCCAAATTCGATTTGCTGCGTTTCGAAATTCCAGTGCCAGTTCTGGCCGTCGGAGTTGGGCTCAATCCGGTCGCAGCCCACGTTAAACCATACCGGCGAGTTGAAGGCGGCGTATTGGCGCACGAGGATGTGCACGAGTTCGTCGTGGAACGTCGCGCCGTCTTCGGGCGAGCGGAAATAGCCCTGGGCGAGTCCCCAGTCGCGGATAGTTTCGGCCACGCGCGAAATGAGCTGGCGCACGCCCGTTTCGCGCTCGGCCGTGCCGAGTTTGCCATGCAAGTACTTGGAGGCCACGATGTTGGTCGCAGTCATGGACCAATCTTTGGGGACCTCGACATCCTTCTGCTCGAAGATCGGTTTGCCTTGTGCATCCGTGATCTGGGCGCTGCGCAGTTCCCACTCGACCTCGTCGTAGGGCGACACGCCCGGCTTGGTGAAGAGTCGGCGAAAGGACAGCCCGGGAGCCTTCTTCTTCGTGACAACAGGGTTGGTTGCGGCGGACGAAGCGCCGGCAGTCTCGGTTGTGGTTTTGATTTCCGCCATCGGGGCCTCCATATATTAGATTCTATGCGTCTTGCGGCGATCCGGTCCGGGGGAGGACTGCGATCTGGGTTTCAGGTTTCGCCTTTTTCACCCCTCAGAATCCCGAAGGAAAAGGGGCGGTTACATGAATATTGGTGGCCGCTCCAGAATCGAGCTGCGGAGCGCTCGCGGATCGTTCCTTCGCGGCCGAACTTGCCACTCCAACGGGCTCAGGGGAAGCTCTGAAGGAAGCCGAAGGTTCGCCCGCAACCACCTTTTTTTCAATGAGTTCCAGCGAAGTGGCGAAGTGCGCTCCGATACCGGAGGCCTTTTCGCCCGCGATCCACTGGCTTAGAGCATTGCAGATGGAGTTGCGCTGCGCTTCGTCCTCGATGATGACGAAGCGAACGAAGTACCGGCCCGACAGCAGACGGGCACGCATCGGGTTCTGGCTCGACAGCATGCGGTCGAGAACATAGGCCATGTCGTCGGCGGCCGAGAACTGCGTTACCGCCAGCATACGTTTGTGGCGCGAGTTGCCCTCAGCGGCTAAAGCCGCCGTTGTTTGGAGACCGCTGGACGCGGCGCTAAAGCGCCGCTCTTCCACCAAATCGACGATCTCTTCTGCTAGGGCGAACACCCCGGGTTTACTGGGCACCACCAGAAGGCTGTGATGCGACTCACAACGGAACCAGCGCGACCAGTGCAGGCGGCGATAGTCAAGAGGACGATCAAAGCCATGCCGCGCCAACGACTCAGAAACGATACGGCCTATACCTTCCATCACGGGCTCCTGGCTCTCGACTCCCGCCTGGGAAAAGACAACCTCTACTGGCGGGCAAGTCTTCGGTTAATACTCCGGCATTCCTTGCTGTTTGTAGGAACTTACTCTTGAAACTCAGTCGTCAAACCCCGGGGGGAGGCTCGGGGAACGGTCACCGCACGGTCCCGGCTTCCGGCGTCCGGCCCGGAAACCTAGATGCAACCGCCTTCTGATTCTCCGGCTTTCGCTATGCCGGTAAACCGGAAGGCTGTTGGGCGCCGGACCTACGGATCCCAAAGCCCGGTCGCCCTTTCATTGCTGCGGGGCGGCACCAAGTCACCTCGCTTGTAGCCGAACCGCTCACTCTCTTCGTTCCGCTGCTTCCTAATCCCGCCGCATTCCCGTGGGCGGGATTTTCTGCATGGGATTGCAAAGTTACTCCCGTCCATTGTACCTGTCAAGAGGGAAACACCATATGTTGTATCGCCAGCAATGACGGGCTAGATGCGGGGGCAAACACCTGGATTTCCACACCAAGGACGGAGAGCAGGGCGTGTAACTGCGAGATTCGGCCTGCCCCCTTCCATTAGGAGTCTGCCGGAGGCAAGGGACGAGGGCAACCGGAAACCAGCCTCAAGTTGTTGATCGGCTGTGGCAAAATCGAGAATCCTGTGGATGGCTGTGGGAAGGGCGTCGTGGACAAGAGGTCAGTTCAGGGGCGGGAGCAGGTTCCTGCCCTTAGGAACTTGCGCCCGGAAATGAACTTAGTGGCGTGGGCGGGGCTCGGAAGAGCTTGACGGTGAGCGGCGGACCTAGAGAGGCGCCGCAAGAAGCTCTCCGTCGGGGATTTTGACGCGCTAGTGCCTGATTACAACACTTTACTTTCCTTGCAGCAGCATCGGGTGTTAAATTCTGGCTATGAGAGCCAGAGAAGCGATTTCGCTCCTGGCGGTGTTCGCGACCACTTCTTTATCCATTGCAGCCGCGCAAGTTTCCTCCGTTAGCCCGCAAGCCACCGATTCACACGCAGTCACGGTCACGTTCTTTGTACAGGACGAGCACGGGAACCCAGTTAGCACTCTGCAGCCCCCTGACCTGTCCGTGCTGGATAACGGGAAACCCCCGGTGGGCATCGTTACCGTCGCCAGCGCTAAAGAACTGCCGTTGCGGCTCGGTATTCTCATCGATAACAATCCCTACTTAGGCGTTTACTATTCCAAGAAGCAGCTGCAGTACGAAGCCGCGCCGAAATGGGTGCTTGATTTCGTCGACGAAATGCTAGCCAAGCCCGAGGATAAGGCTTTCATTGCGTCGTACTCGACAATCCGACACGGCACAACGTTCACGAGCCGAGGCCAGATCCAACCGATTGACCTCAATCAATTCCTGAAGACTGACGCACCCGATTTCCTTGGATCGCGTGACGCAATACGTCTCGCCTGCGAGGAAGTCTTCGGAGCTGATCCAGCGGGTCGAGAACGGCGGATTCTGATTGTGGTTCCCGGGTTCGATGAAGCCGGACGAAGCCTGTCGGATCTGGCTCAAACCACAGCTGCTGCACAGCTCGCTGGCGTAAAGGTTTTCGTTTCGGGTTGGTACGGGAGCCCCCTGCAGGTTATTGTTTCTGAGACGGGCGGATATTACCTCGGGTGGCCCGACCACACAAAATCGCAGATCGACTCCTTATATAGCCTGACATACATTCCTGCTGGGCCGTATCAATCGGGGAAACTTCGCAAATTGGATGTGAAGATTACAACGAACAAGAATTGGCGCGTGTACGCTCCGAAACGCTATCTCGCCCCTTCAACGCAGTAGGCGTTGCGTCGGAGACGAGCTTCGTCGATTGATGTAACATCGCGATGACGCTCACCTCCTCAGTCAACGTGCGTCAACTCGGCGCATCGTGTGAAACGGCGGAACGCCTGGGAAACGCGGTAGGCGAGCCTTGCCGACGCTATCCGCAAGGGCTGTGGCAAAGTCGGGAATCCTGTGGATGGGCTGTGGGAAGGAGAGCCGTGGGGAAAGAGGTCCGGCCCAGGGAGGACAGGTGCACGTTGCCGAGACAGGTTTACCGCTCATGCTCGCGACTTCACTCAGCCACGCCGTCGTTCACCTGTGCGCAGTCCATGCGCAGCGTGCCGTTGTCATTGAAGACGAGCCCATAAAAGCGGAAGACACCACCCACGTTGGCCGAACTCGAACTCAGCATCTGTGTATCGTTATCGGCGTAAACCACAACCGTATTCGGGCTCGTGAGGGGAGTCTCGTCCGGCTGCTCGGCCAACACGGCGAGAGGATCGTAGGGAGCGAGCGTGACGGTGTAGGTGGTAAAGCCGTCGCTCGTAGAAATCGCGCTCACTGTGCCATTGATGGTTTGGGGCATGAGCGTCATTGTGGCCAAGGGAAGCGGAAGTGGCGGGAAACCATTATCGAGAGGCGCGTTGGAAGTAACCAGAATGTTCTGGCCAGCAACCATGTTCGCCGCGTTGAATGTGGGAACGAAGGGCAGGTTCTGCAGATTTGTAAACTGACCCGAGATCTGGGATGTGGCATTCCCAGAGCCGAAGACGTCGTACATCACGGTGATATCGCCCACCATTTGAGCGACTGAGCCGTAAATGCTGGATTGGGGAGTATCCGCCAGTATCACCTGGCCGCTGGATAAATCGAGATTCGTTGTGTCGGTGTTATAGACGGCAACGCGCGTCGCCATCAACGATCCATTTGCCTGAAGGGCAACGTCCATATCCACAGGCATGCCTATGCTCAGCCCTGAGACGTTGCCTATCCCCTGAAATACAGTGCTTCCATTCGTGCTTACCTGCCACGTGGGAGGATTGCCGTTCCAATAACCATAAGGCGCACTTACCGTGAATCCAGTTCCTGTCGCGCCGATGGATGCGATTGCCCCCTCAAGCCCAAGCGCCTTGCCGTTGGCGCTGTTCGTAGGCTGAGCCGCGATCACCAGGGGAGTCAGGTCGAAAACCGGGGAAACCGCAGCCGGGAGAGTGAAATTCTCTACGCAGCCGCCAGAGAAGGGCGCCGACTCCGAAACCTGCAAATTCAAAACCAGCCCCATGGCTGTCCCGTTCACTTCGATCGGAGCCGGCAGGTTCACCGTTACGGTCGGCGTACCCGGCCCGCCGATAGCGCCGTCGATAAAAAACGATGTGTATGGCGTTTGCAGGCCCACGCACACAGGAGCCGTCCCATCGTAGGCTGCGGTAGCGGAGGTGTAAATATCCTGAGGAATGCTTACCGTCGCCAGCGGTTCCAGGTTGCCGTTCAGATGGATGAACTCCATGCTCAGGGGCCCGGAGAACAGCGTCACAGTCTTCCCCGATTGGCTTGTGAGCGTCAAGTTCTTCAGCGCTACGGGAAACTGAACCAGTTGATCGTTCGCGGTGCTGGACGCGAGAACAACCACCGTGGTGTTTCCTCTGAACTTCGGTGGGGTTGAGCCGCACCCAGTGGTGACTCCGATGCCTAATAACGAGGCGAGAATGATCAGGAAGGAATGAGATGAGGCAGAGGGAGCGGAAGACCAAGCTGCTTTCATGGAATCCTCCAACCGGGCCGTTTATATCTCGCCAACCCAAGCGAGCGCCCTTAGTTTTCGAAGGCAGCCTAATTATAGGTGGACATCTGTCAAGTGATGTCTTAATTGGTCGAGAAGTGCAAAAGACTGTCAAAGTAGGTGTTAGCTGCAAAAGAACGGGCCCCCTTTGCAGGAGCTCGGAAGCTCTTGTGGACGGGCTGTGGGAAGCGGATGCCGTGCGGCTTTCCCTAACTCGGTCGCGCCAAGTGACGGTACTCCTCGCCGCTTTCATCTGCCAGAAGCACCCACAGGGTGTAGATACCCAAAGTGGTCCCTAACGGGAAATGAAACAAAGCCAGCACGCCCAAAATGATAGCGATGATGCGGGCCCAGGGCTGGCGCTGCATCAGGCCCAGCCCCACGCAGATTCCGCCCGCCGCCAGAATCAGGAAGCTTGCGCCCGCAAGAAAAAGGAAAAGAGGGACAAGCCCATGAAAAGGTTCCTGGCGATGGAGAAAAAGGTGTATGCTCCCGCCAAATATCATCAGCACGAACGCAGGGATCAGGAAAAGGCAGCCAATTACCATCCACAGAATGCCGAGTGTGCGCAGATGATTTTCCAGGCGCGACTGGGCCACGGCGCCGACCGGGTCTCCGATCCGCCGGCCACACTTGGGACAGGCCACGAAATCAGGCTGTAACTCGGCTCCGCAGCGACTGCAGAACATGAAAGCCTCCCGGTACTCGCACCTAAGGATACGGCGAAAGGCGTAGGAAGTTCCATCGAGCAACAGTCTCGACCGCGCGAGCCGTCTCGGAACTCACCAAATCCCCAGCACATGCAGTCGTGTTGGCTCCGAAGGTACATGGCCTTCATGGCCATTGAGCCATTGAGGAAGTTGCACGAGAATCACCGATGGGGGCCCGGTTCCATCTCTGGAGAGTGCGTGCTTTATCTTCGATCTCTAATGGTCGCTTTGTTTCTTACAGCCTGCGCTTCGCTGGCGGCAGCTCGCGACCTGGCGGTGGTTTCGAACAAGGCTAACACCGTCACGGCCATGACTCTGCCCGACCTGGTGAAGGTTTGCAAGGCGCAGATTAACCACTGGCCCGACGGCAGGCCCGTGACGTTCATCATGCGTGCGCCGTCGGCGCCAGAGATGAGGGTGGTGCTGGAAAAGATCTACGAACTCCCCGAGTTGCAAGTGAAGGAACTGATCGCGTCTGCCAACCATGGGCGAGCCAATCATCCCGCCATCGTGGTAGCGGTATCCGATGAGGATCTGGTCAACAAGGTAGCATCGATACCGGGCGCGGTGGGCGTGGTGGACGTGTACTCGATCAATAGCAGTGTGACTGTGATTAAGCTGGCTGGTAAGCTGCCGCTGGAGCCGGGATACGTGCTGCACGGCAATTAGGGTCTGGAGCCGCATGTGCGGCCGAAGACATCAGAAATAGCATGGAAAATGAGAAAAAGGCGCTTGCCGCGGTCAGCGGTGTGGACCCGGTTCCGACTCGCAGAACACAAGGCGACAAGTTCGCCGTGGCCCGGCGCTTTCCACGCTTCGCCCTCGACGTGCGGCTCCAGGTCAGGATGTTCCAGGAAGGCGAGTTCCGCACTTGCTGGGGACGCTCCGTGGAATTGGGACAGGACGGCATTGGCGCAACCCTCACCGGTACTCTCGAAACCGGCGAGATCGTATCTTTGGAAATTCCGCTGCCCCTGACCCCTTATCCGATCAAAGTAAGGGCGATTGTTCGCTATTGCCAAGGCCTGCGCTACGGGTTTGAATTCCTCACCATGAACGACGCCCAGCGAGAAACCATCCAGCGGGTATGCCAGTACCTGGCCACGAGAACCTAACGCCCACATCCATGCGCAGCCTATGGCGCGCATCCAACCGTAGAATGCTCCTGATGCGAGGTTTCCTCCTCCCACTCGCCCTGATCGCAGCCGCGATGGCGCAGTCGCCGCTTGTGCCGACTCTCGTCGTGATGGACGAAAACGGAGTGGCGGTAGCTGCGGCGCGAGTGCTTCTGGAGTCTCCGCCGCTGCCCGCCGTGCGATGCCAGACGGACTTCAACGGGCGGTGCCAACTTCCCTCGCTCGCGGCCGGAACATATCAGCTGCGCGTTGAAAAAGAAGGTTTCTACGCGACAGTCGAGCCGAACGTGCAGATCGAACCTAGCTCAACGATTGAAGTCACGATTTCGCACCAACAGGAAGTGCGCGAAGTAGTGGATGTGGTCGAGTCGCCGCCGGCGATTGACGCGTCCCAGGTCGCCGCCCAGGAAACCATCAGCGGGCTGGACGTGCTCGACATTGTCTATCCCGCGAGCAACGACTACCGCAATGCGCTCGACTACATTCCCGGCGTGGTGCAGGACCAGAGCGGCCAGACGCACGTTGCGGGTGCACAGACCTACCAGACCGTAACTCTGCTCGACGGTTTCAACGTCACACAGCCGGCCAATGGACAGATGCTGGTGCGAGTCAGCAGCGACGCCTTTCGCTCGATCCAGGTTGAGCCGGCTCGCGAACCGGCCGAAGATGGCAAAGGATCGGGCGGCGTGCTCAGCTTGAACACCGGCATCGGCGACGATCGCTACCGCTTTTTCGCCACCAACTTCATTCCGTCAATGCAAGACAAGCATGGCTGGAGATTCGATCAGTTTCTGCCGCGCTTCACTTTCTCCGGCCCACTGCGCAAGCGAAAGATGTGGTTCTACAACGCATTCGATGGAGAGTATGACAACACCATCTACACCGAACTGCCGGTTGGCCAGGATAACGACCACACGCTGCGCTTGGGCAATCTGTCGAAGGTTCAGGCAAACCTCACGGCCCGCGACATTGTGACTACGAGCTTTCTGGTGAATTATCTGCACGACCAATACGCGTATCTTTCGCCCCTGAGTCCGCAACTCTCCAATCCGAAAGACGTGGAATCGGCCTACGTCGCGAGCCTGAAGGATCAGCATTATTTCGGTGGAGGAGAACTGTTCGAAGCCGGGTTTGCGTTCGATCAGTACAACCTGCAGCTGACCCCGTATGGAACCGAGGCGTATGTCGTCCCAGCCGCGGCCGCAGTTCTTGGCAATTATTACTTGGCGGGCCAGACGCAGGCGCGCCGCTGGCAGGCGCTTTCCAACTTGTTCCTGCCTCCGCACCAGTGGTACGGACGGCACGATTTCAAAGTAGGTATGGATCTCGACCGCATCGCCTACGAGGCGCAGTTCTCCCGCCAGCCGATTTCGTTTCTAGTCCCGCCCCCGGTTTTGCCTCTGCCACCGCCGCCTGCCCCCTGCCCGGTTGACGCCAGCGGAATCCCCACAACGCCGTCTCCAACTTGCACGCGCTATTCCACATTTGCTGGCGGTTTTCCTTCGTCAACCTACAACTCGGAGATCAGCGCCTACGCCGAAGATCGTTGGAGCGTCACGAACCGGCTGTTGGTCGAGCCGGGAATCCGCCTCGATTGGGATGAGATTGTCCGCCATGAGAACGTCGCTCCGCGGCTCGCCGGAACCTACGTGCTGGATAACTCCGGCAACACGAAACTTTCAGCAGGCATCGCCTTGGTCTACGACGCAACCCCGGTTTATCTGATCGCGCGCCCACTCGCGGGACAGAGAACCGACTATTTCTTCGATTCGACGACTCACGAATTGACGAGCACCGTCCTCACCACTTTTGCCGCTGATCGCAGCACGCTCGAGTCGCCGCGCTTCCTCAACTGGAGCGCCGGCCTGGAAAAGAAGTTACCTGCAGCCATCTACATGAAAGCCGAGTTTCTGGAAAAGCGCGGCAGCCGCGGTTTCGTTTACGACGCACAGGGCGCCGCAGCCGGCAACTTCGTCCTAGAAAACACTCGCGACGACCGCTACGACGCGCTGCAGTTCACATTGCGCCACAATTTCCGCGAAAGCTACATGGTAATGGGCTCCTACACGCGCTCCCGCGCGCACTCGAACCAGGCCCTCGATTTCAACGTGGACAATCCCGTACTCAGCGGCCAGCAGCCCGGCCCGTATCCGTGGGACGCACCCAACCGCTTCCTTTCCTGGGGCTATTTGCCGTTTTTCAAGCTGCCGGTCATTCACCAGCTCGAAGTCGCGTATTCGATGGAGGCCCGCACGGGGTTCCCCTTCAACTTGCTGACCGACCAACAGCAACTCAAAGGGGAACCGGGAGCGCAGCGGTTTCCCGAGTACTTTTCGCTCAACCTGCAACTCGAAAAGCGCTTTCATTTTCTGGGCTACTACCTGGCGCTACGCGGCGGGTTCGACAATATTACTGGCCGATGCGACCCTTACGTGGTCAACAACATCATTGACTCGGCCCATCCAAATTTCACATTCAGCGGCTGCCAGGGCCGCGCTTTCACCTCTCGCATTCGCCTGCTCGGGCACAAGTAGGCCCGGCACGATATAATCTCTGCCACCAAACTCTTGCATCAAAACGCCACTTCCCATCATCACTAGCCAATGGAGGACTTACATGGCTCACGAACTATCCCCTTTGCCCTATGCCTATGACGCGCTCGAACCGATCATCGATAAGCAGACGATGACCCTGCATCACGATATGCATCACGGCGCGTATGTGAAGAATCTGAACGCCGCCCTCGAGAAGCATCCCGGGTTGGCTGGCTTGTCTGCCGAAGATCTCATCCGCGATCTCAGTGCCGTTCCGGAAGACATCCGCACCGCGGTCCGCAACAACGGCGGAGGCCAGATCAATCACACTATGTTCTGGAAGATCATGAAGCCCCAGGGCGGCGGCGATCCCAGCGGCCCGATCGCTGACGCCATTCACAAGACCTTCGGCTCTTTCAAGGATTTTCAGGCCAAATTCAACGACGCCGGCGCGAAGCAGTTCGGCTCAGGGTGGGTCTGGCTGGCGGGCAAGTCCAACGGCGATGTACAGATCATTAGCACGCCCAATCAGGACAACCCGCTCTCACAGGGTCTTTACCCCATCTTCGGCAACGACGTCTGGGAGCACGCCTACTACCTTAAATACAACAACCGCCGGCCGGAGTATCTGGCGGCGTGGTGGAACGTTGTCAACTGGGATGAGATCAATAAGCGGTTCGCGTCTTTTAAGGCGGGCAAGCCAGCGCACGAGCCCGCGTTAGCACATCGGTAGGCCGCTGGGGAACGCACCAACTGCCGCCCTCGCCTCTCCGGCGAGGGCGGCTTGTGTTTGTGTCAGGCTCATGCGAAGGGATCTCCCTCACCCATCGCGAAGAAGGCTTGACCCGCGAGATGCTCCAGCGATTCCACGGCTCTTTCCACTGGGGAGCGCGGCAAGCGGAATTCATTATCGAAAACCTCGCGCAATTGCTGCATTGAGCTGATGCGAATTTCGCGGCTGCCCACGGCGTCGTGGCGGGTGACGAGAGCATTCCTCAATTCCACCGAATGATCGTCGAAACAGCGGACCACGCGCAGCCGTGTCATGAACGTCGCCGCTGGCCGAAACGAATCCAGAATGATTTCGCGGAAAAAGTCGAAAGTGCGCGGGACCTCGTTTACCACATATCCGTGAACTCGTTCTCCTCCGCGGAAGACGTCCATCGCGAGCCGCCCGTCGCCGCGCCGATCAAGCACATAACGGTAGGAACCTTGCTTCATCTCATGCGGCAGCTCGGCCAAAGGCAGAGGGTCGTAGAATGGGCCACCGTAGCCGACATCTGCGTGGTACTCGTTTCTGCCGATGCACACGCGGATCGCGGTGTGCACGTTGGCGTTCCTCATATCGCAGCCCAGTAAATCCCGGTCGTAGCCCAACTCGCTCAGGAGTTCCGCAAAGAACGGATTCGCCGTGTAGCATGTCCCGCCCAGATCGTAGCGCTCGATGCCCTCGAGAAACTCGGCGAGAGTTGTGATCCTGCCCTTATGTTCGCGCCCGATCAACAGGAGCTTAGAGATGTTCTCGAACGGGACCCGAATTACGTGCTGACGAACCAACTGCCGCAAGCCTTCCAGACCGCAGGGGGGATGGTTGAATCCGAGCAGCCGGAGATATCGGGTGTAAGGATCGCGCATGTATTCGAACTCTATGGATTCTATCCCCAGATACCTGGGGTCAAGCGCCTCCTGATCTTGCTGCACTCCTTGGAGTCTTGATCGCCCCGCAGCTGGTGCGCAGCCTGTTTTCAGTCTCACTTGACTTAGTCCACAGACTTAGTCTACTGTGTCTTTATGGAAGTCAACATCCACGAGGCCAAGACCCATCTCTCCCGGTTGCTGCAACGAGTGGCAGCAGGGGAAGAAGTCACGATCGCCCGCGCCGGCGTCCCGGTTGCGCGGCTTGTGGCAGCCCAACCCGAGCCGAGGAAGGTTCGTCCACTGGGATTCGCGCGTGGCGAAATCTGGATTGCAGAAGACTTTGATGCGCCTTTGCCGGACGACCTGCTCAGGGCATTCTACGGGGGCGACCTGCCCAAACTCAGCAAAAATAGGGGACGGCGGCGCAAGTGAGATATCTGCTCGATACGGTGGCGTGGTTATGGAGCATCGATTCCGTTGAGAGGCTCAGCAAAGAGGCGAAGGCCATCCTTGAAGAAGGGCAACAGGAGATCTACTTCTCTGCCGCTACCGCGTGGGAGGTAAGCATCAAGGCGTACCTCGGCAAGTTGGTTCTTCCTGCAGCCCCAGCAGTTTGCGTGCCTGCCTTCATGGCAAAGCAAGGTTTGCGCCCGCTTCCCGTCACTCACTTGCATGCTGTGAAGGTCTACGACCTTCCCCCGCATCACCAAGATCCTTTCGACCGCCTGCTGATCGCTCAGGCCATCGTGGAAGATATGACCATCCTTACTGCAGATCACAACTTCAGGAAGTATCCCATCCGCGTCGTCTGGTGCGGGAAATGAGCCGATAAGAAAAGCCGCCCTTACCGGGCGGCTTGCTACTGCAATCTTCCGAAGACTACGCGGCCGTTTCGTCTGATACCGGCGGCTCGAACGGCTCATCGTAACTGCCACCATAGATCGAGGGCACCTTCGATCCCATGGGCCGCAGATACGTCGCCAGCGCCCCGCGGTGATGAACGCTGTGGTTATTGAGGAATCCGAGGTAGAGCACGGCCGGCAGGTTGAACACACCGAAAAATCCGATCGGCGTAAGCAACTGCTCCGGGGTCATGGCCGCCACGCGCGCCACGCCCCGCTTGATGTTCTCGTCATACCAAGCGACAACTTCGGCTGAGGTCTGAGGTTTGTGTTCGGGCGCTTCTGTGTTGAAATTCAGGTCGGCAATTCCGTCCAGAAACTGGATGTCGCTATTCGCCAGATGCCATGCCAGTTCCTTCGCGCTGCGCCCGTTCGGATCATGGCGGTAATCCGACTTCGCATCGGGCACGGCCGCGATGACTTTCTTTGTAACTTCGGCTTCCCGCAGGACGCCGTCGAGCATCATGGCGCGATAGCCGAGAGCAAATTCGGGAGTCATGCCTTGGGACATAGTTCCTCCTTGTGAGGGTGTTGTGTATTCCGGGCTGAAAACGGCCAAAAGGGGCGCCGGCGTGAAAAGCCGCGCCCCTCGCCACAGATGAGCTTCCCAGCGGAAGCGTCCAGATTATACTCCGACCGGCTGTCGGCTGCGCACCGGGACGGGCGTGAACCAGCCGTGGCGATCGGCCTTTTCTCCGTGCACGATGGCGTAGAACTCCTTCTGCAGCGCCTTGGTGACCGGCCCGATTTCGCCCTTCCCGACCTTAATCTTATCCACCGAGCGAATGGGCGTGACTTCGGCCGCCGTGCCGGTGAAGAAGGCCTCGTCGGCAATGTAGAGCATCTCGCGGGGAATCACCTGCTCCACGACCGTTATGTTTAGATCGTGCGCGATTTGCAGGACCGAATCGCGCGTGATGCCGGGCAGCACGGAATTGCCCAGAGGCGTCGTAATCAGCCGGTCGCGGTGCACCACGAACAAGTTCTCGCCCGAGCCTTCGCTGACGTATCCGTTCACGTCGAGCGCGATGCCCTCGATATAGCCATTGGCCATGGCTTCCATCTTGATCAGCTGCGAGTTCATGTAATTCGCGCCGGCCTTGGCCATGGCAGGCAGCGTGTTCGGCGCCAGCCGCGCCCAGGATGACACGCACACGTCGCAGGCCGCGTTCTCGTGTCCGAGATACTTCCCCCAGGGATAATTGACGATGTAAACCTCGATGGGATTGTTGACCGCGCTCACGCCCGCGTCGCCATAGCCGCGCAGCACTACTGGACGCACGTAGCACGGCCACACTCCGTTGTGGGCCACGGTTTCGACCATGGCCTTAACCAGCTCGTCGCGGGTGAACGGTATCTCCATGCGATAAACCTTGGCCGAATCGAGCAGGCGCTGGATGTGTTCGTGAGCGCGGAAGATCGCCGGCCCGGCCGGCAGCTCGTAGCAGCGGATGCCCTC
>Ga0187781_10000014_pt1 | contig 135960 bp, 137 predicted proteins | sample 0715_SJ02_MP02_2_FD_132447 | JGI IMG/M metagenome (GOLD analysis project Ga0187781, IMG submission 132447) | Tropical peat soil microbial communities from peatlands in Department of Meta, Colombia - 0715_SJ02_MP02_20_MG | ecosystem: Environmental > Terrestrial > Soil > Wetlands > Peat...
GACGGCGGGCGACACGTATTCGTTCGAACTGAAGGTGACCGACAGCGCGACGACGGCGGAGTCAGCGACGTCCGCCGCCTCGTCGACAGTGTCAGTCGCATTGGCGTTGACCGCCCCCGGAGCACCGACACCGAGCGCTACGGCGCTCGACGCGAATCAGGCGCTGACCGTTTCGGGAACCATTCCGAGTAGCGGAACGGCCCCCTACACTTGGACGTGGAAGCTCTCCGTGAACGGAGGCGCGTACGGTGCCGCAACCGAGTGCGAGCTCGATGGCGGCTCGGGAGCGAGCGCCGGCGCTCCGGAGACCTGTGACATCGTCGCGGGGTCGTTCACCGCGGGTACCACACTAGCCTTCGAGCTCGAAGTGAGCGACGGAGCCACTGCCTCGGAGTCCTCGACGTCGCCCGTTTCCGGGACCGTGAATGTGAACACCGCCCTCACGCCCCCCGCGGCGCCGATCCCGAACGCGACGAGCCTCGACGCGGACCAATCCCTCGCCGTCACGGGAACGATCCCGTCGAATGGTACGGCCACCTATGCCTGGCAGTGGCTGATGTCGGTGGACGGCGGCGAGTACTCGGACGCGACGCCCTGTGGTGCCTCAGCCTCGGGCACGGGAGCCGCGCCGGAGACCTTGGAGACGTGTTCGGTCCCCTCGGACACGCTCGCGTCCGGTGATACATACACGTTCGAGCTCGAGGTGACCGACAGCGCTTCGAGCCCGGAGTCGGCCACGTCGACGGCCTCCGCGACCGTCGCTGTTTCCTCCGCGCTCGTCGGTGGGAGTCCGAGCCCGACGGGCGTCGTGCTCGACGAAGGCCAATCGGTCCTTCTCGCGGCGAACCCCTCGGGCGGGAGCGGAGGGAACACGCTCCAGTGGTATTCGGGAAGTAGCGCGAGCGCCTGTGAGGCCCTGAGCTCCCCCATCTCGGGAGCCACCGGGGCGGCTTTCGAGGCTCAGCCCTCGAGCACGACCTACTACTGCTATGTTGTCGAAGACTCCGATTCTGACCTCGCGGGGTCGGCCGCGGCGGCGGTAACCGTCAACTCCGCGCTCACTGCGCCGGCTGCCCCCTCGACGAGCGCGACCGCGCTCGATGACAACCAACCCCTGACGGTGAACGGGATACTTCCTTCCACGGGAACCGTGCCCTACTCCTGGCAGTGGCTCGTCTCCGTGAACGGAGGTGCCTATGCCGATGCCAGCGCCTGCGAAGTCGCCTCCGGCTCGGGTGCCATGGCCTCCGCGCTCGAGACGTGTGTCATTCCGGCAAACTCACTCACCGTGGGCGACAGCTATTCGTTCGAGCTCCAGGTCACCGACAGTGCCACGACCGCCGAGAACGCGCTCTCCCCGACATCGTCCGGCGTGACGGTGAACTCGGCACTGGCCGCTCCGGCCGCACCGATGGTCAGTGCGACAGCGCTGGACGCGGACCAAACCGAGACGGTGACCGGGACGATCCCAACATCGGGTACGGCCCGGTATTCTTGGCTATGGCTGGTCTCGATCGACGGTGCCACCGATCGGGCGACAACTCAGTGCGCCAGGAACGCTGGCGGAGGGGCCGCTGGGGGAGCGACCGAGACCTGTTCCATCGCAGCGGGCACCCTGACCGCCGGTGACAGCCTCACGTTCGAACTCCAGGTCACCGACGGCTCGGGTGCGGGCCGCGTGACCGAAACCTCCAACCCTTCCACGACGGTCTCGGTGTCCCCGCCGCTCAGCGCTCCGACGACACCGACGGTGAGTGCGTCGGCACTCTCCTTGGCCGAATCGCTCACGGTCACCTCGACGCTCCCCTCGACCGGGACGCCCGGCTACGCTTGGCAATGGCTGATCTCGATCGACGCCGGCGATTTCGCGAGCGCGTCCGTGTGCGGTTCCTCGGCCAGCGGGTCCGGGGGCGTCGCGGGATTGGCGGTCCGCTGCACCGTGCCGAGCGGCTCCTGGGTCCCCGGTTCCACCTACGCTTTCGAACTCAAGGTCACGGATTCGGCCACGTCCGCCGAGAACGCGACTTCGCTATCTTCCCCCGCGGTGACCGTCGCTCCACCGGCGATCGGGGTGGGCACGAGTCAGGGCCCGGTCGGTGCCATCTACTCCGTGGCTGGATCCGGATTCAGTGCGTCCTCGAGCGTTACGGTCGCGTTCGGGTCCGTTCTCCTAGCGCCTACCGCCTGCTCCGACGGTACGTTCTCGGAGACTCAGATCAGCACCGACGCGAACGGTCGGTTCGACTGCACGTTCAAGGTACCGTCGGAAGGGGCCGGAGCCTACCCCATCGTGGGTACCGACAAGGCATCCTCGAGCGGTACCGTCGCGTTCTCGTTCACGGTCACGACCCCCGCGGTCTCGGTCACTCCGGCCCAGGGACGGGCCGGAGACACCGTCACGGTCAACGGCACCGGGTTCTCTGTCTCTGCCCCCCTCGCGTTGCTCGACTTCGACTCCCAGGCCATCACGAGCTGCGTTTCGGGCTCGTTGACCACGAACAGTGCGGGAGCTTTCACCTGCACATTCGCCGTGCCGAGCGGCATTTCGGGCTCGACGGTGAGCGCGACCGACGCAGGAGGGGCGGTGGCGAGCGCGGCCTTCACGGTTGTCGCCGCCTCGTCCTCGTCGTCCGGCTTCGGCGGGTGGCTGTGGCTCATCGTCGGGGTCGTCGTGGTGGCGCTCCTTTTGCTCATCCTCGGCGTTCGGCGCCGTCGAACCACCCGGGGCGAGGAAGCTCCGGCAGGTCCCTCCCCGGGAGGAGCTTTCCCCGCATCCCCCGGGGCGGAAGCCGTTGTCTCCGAGGTTCCCCATCCGTCCCCGACCGCCCCCACCGCATCGGCGGCTCCGGTCCCGGACCGGTCGGCCGAAGTCGTGGCGACGCCCGAGCTCGCCGTCGCCGCCGAAGTAGTACCGCCGTCCCCCGCGTCGAACGTGGAGGAGCCTCCCCTAGAATCCGGACCATCCGGTGTTGTGGTTGACGCAAATTCGACCGCTACGGAGATTCCATCGCCGACCCCGGAGTTCCGTCCCCCGGAGGCCGCCTCCTCACCCGTCCCGCCGGCGGAGGAATCCCCGGCGTTGGTCCCTCCGACGATCGAGGGCCTGCCGGCCGAGGACGCGGTGGCCCCCACCGCTGAAGTGCCTCCGATGGCTCCGGAGGCGATCCCGCGGTCGGAGAGCGAGACGCCCCCGGCCAACGAACCCTCGGGAGCCAACATCGAGAGCGCGGCCCCGGCGCCCGAAGCCTTGACCAGTGAGCGAGCCGACGGAACCACGGAAATCTCCGCGGAGCCGGTCCCCGAAGCGCCGGAGCCGATGCCCGCCGCCCCCTCGGACGCACGGGTTGCGGCCGACGCCTACCCGGCGGCGCCTCCCGCCGAGCCACCCCCGGAGTCGTTGGCCGCCGTCCCTCCCGAGGCCACTCCGGTTGCCACTCCCCAGACGGCCGAGGTGACCGAGGACACGACCACCTCCGCAAGCCCTGCGGAGCCTGCTGTGAGCGCGCCCACGGAGGTAGCGACCACCGAAACGAGCGCGGTGGAGGTGCCGATCGCTTTGGACGACCGGGATCGTTTCGAGTCCCGACCCTCCGAGCCGGGGCCTCAGCTTCCCGAGAGCGAACCCTCCTTCGCGCCTGAGCCGACCGGTGAGCTCCCCCCGCCACCCGCCGTTGGGCCTACTCTCCCGGCTCCGCCCGAGGTGGCGACCCCGACCGTGGGGTCGGGCCCGGAGCCGGCGGAGCGGTCTCCCGAACCACCGGTCGCCGCCGGCCCTGCCGATCTGGCGGCCCCTCCGCCATCACCGGCGCTGCCGCCCGCTTCACCCGTTCGGTCCCTTCCGGAACCCGTCGAGACGGAGGCGAAACCCGGCCCGACGCCTTCCGAGATGGCGATTCCGCTCGGGCCCTTGACGGAAATTCCTCCGGAAAACCCGCCCGAGCCTAAGCCGATGCCCCCGCAAGAGCCCCGCGTCGCCGCACCGACAGCTCCGCCGGTCGCCGGTCCTCTCGTCGCAGCTCGAATGCTGTCCTTGTTCATGGCCCGCCCAATTCAAGAATCGCCGCCCAGCCCCTCCCCACCGGAGTCGCCGATGGGTGACGTTGCTACTCCGGCGCCCCCTCGCCCGACCCCCGAGGCCCGTCGATCCGAAGACCTGGGAGTTCCCCCCGCGTCGGAGGATGTTTCCACGCCGGCCCCGCTCGCTGCCTCCCCTGAGGCCTCGGAATATCCTTCGCCGCCGAGGACGGAGTCTCAGCCGTTACCTCCACCGATCGCCGAGGGGCCTGCCGAGTCAGAGGTCATTCCAGAGGTGGTGCCGGAACCGCTGACCCCCGAACTGGCCACCGGGCGAGCCGAACCCGAGCCCGCCGAGGCCTCGGGTGCCGCACCGGTGATCGCCGCGAGTACGCCGCCGGTCCCCGCCGAGGTTCCACGGGAAGAGACATCCATCCAGGAATCCGCCCCTTCGGCCCCGGAGCAGTCGCCGCCACTCGAACCGAACGAAACGACGGGCGCGTTCGCCTCCTTCATTTGGGACCTCGATGAGGTCCGCGAGCCGGCGCCCGAGAATCCTCCGAATAAGCCGGCCGAGTCGAGGTCCGGCGACAGCTCCGCGGACTACGACCAAGGGAGCTCGACCTAAGGGCCCCCGGAGTTCCGATCGGGCCGGGGTTGTCGGCTCGACGGGGACCGTATTCGCGTCGCTCAGGACGGTGTCGCCGGCGGAGAGCCGGAGAGCGACGCTTCGAGCGCGGCGACCCGAGGAGCGAAATCGGGGCGGTGCTGGAGGAGCCCGCTGGACCGTGCCTCCGCGAGCCATCGGCCTGCCCCCGCGTCATCGCCGCGGTCGTGAGCGAGCTCGGCGAGACGCATCGACACCTCCGCCGTCTCCGACGCTTGGCGGAGGGTCCGGGCCTGGGAGAGGGCCTCCCGATACTCGGCCTCGGCCTCCTCCCACGCCCGCTCCTTCTGAGCGAGGATCCCCCGGGTCATCGTGAGCTGTTGGTTCGCGTAGCCGTCGCCGAGCGGCGCGAGGGCCCGTGCGGCCCGCTCGAGCGCGGGGCGGGCGGCTTGCGGTCGGCCCACCTCGGCCTCCAATTGAGCGAAGTTCACGTAGCAGTAGCCGATGACGGTCCGCGAGCGGGACCGCTCGGCCGCCTCGGTTGCGAGCGTAAGGTCCCGACGCGCGTCGTCGACCCGGCCGACCGAGGTCCATTCGAGCAGCGCGCGGTTGTTCAGCACTCGGGCCTGAGTTCCATAATCCTCTCCCGCGCCGAACCGCGCCGCGGCGCGGGAGAGAAGGCCGAGGGCCTGGTCGAAGCGCTCCGGCCCCGACGTGATGAGCAGGCTCGCGAGCTGGAACAGCTGCCGGCCTTGTTCGTAGGCGGTGCCCGACCGTTCGGCGACCTCGAGCCCGGCGCGGTGGTGCGCCTCGGCTTCGCGGAGGTCGCCTTCGCGCATGAAGCAGTTTCCGAGAATCCGCTCGACGTCGATGACGTCTCGAGGCGAGCCCTCGGTCACGAGGAGACGACGTGCCTCGGTAGCTCGTTCCCGGGCCTCCGCGTACTCTCCCCGGCGGCTCCGGCATTCCGCGAGGACGATTAGGGCGTGCCCGAGCTCGGCGTCCTGACCGGGGCGGGAGCGGGCCAATAGGACCGCCTCGTCCAACGTCCCTTCGGCCTCGCGGAGTTGGCCCATCTCGGTGAGGATGCGGCCCTCTTCGGTGAGCAGCCGGACTTCGAGCCGAAGGTCGCGTTCGGGTCGCCGACGTTCCGACTCGAGGGCCCGCGAGATGTGCATGAAGGCGTCCTCGAATGCAAAGGCTCGGCCCGCTCGTTCCGCGGCGACGACGTTGTACGAGATCGCCCGGTCGTCGTCCCGTCCGAGGTAGAACTGCCGGGCGAGTTCCCCCTCGTCCACGCCGCCCCTCACCTCGAGCGCGACCCCCGCCTTGCGGTGCAGGATCCGTCGTCGCGTCTCGGTCAGGTTGGCGTAGACGCTCGCCCGCAGGGCCTCGGTGACGAACTCGTAGAGCTCGTCCCCTTTCGCGCGGAGAAGTCCCTCCTGGGCGAGAGCCTCCAGGCGGCCCGGGAGGTCCCCCGGCCCTCCGGTTTCGATCGCTCCGAGGTCGCGGGCCCGGAACTCCTTGCCGAGGACCGAGGCGAACGTCAGCAGGTTTCGGTCCGCCTCCGGCAGCGTCTCGATCAGTCGCAGCAAGATCTCCGTCACATCGCGCCCGGCCATCGGGACGCCCAGGCTCGCGGGAGAGCGAGGGCCCAAGGACATACGGACCAGCTGCTCGATGAAGAGAGGATTCCCTTCCGTCTGGGAGTGCCAGCGGAGCACGTCGCGAGGGTTCGGGTCCCGCCCTCCGTACAGCCACCGTACGAACTGCGAGGTCTCACCGAGATTGAGAGGTCGCAGGGAGATCGACCGAAAGGAGGGACTCCGGGTCAGCGCCTCGAGAGGGGCTCGGTTTCGGAACGGTACCTCATCGCCCGTGCCGACCGTCGCCACGACCACCGTGGGCGATGCGCCCCGGTCGAGCGTGATTCGACGAAGGAATTCGAGCGACGAGGCATCCGAGAAGTGAAGGTCGTCGATCGCGAGCAGAAGAGGTCGCTTCCCCACCCGGACGCGAAAGTGCTCCTCGACCGCACCGAACACCTCTTCCCGGCCCGACTGCCCGTCAACCAATCCGCCGGAGCCGAGCGTTGAGAGGATCCGTTCGAGGTCGGTCGGCTCGGTCGGCTGGCTCGACCACGCCCGCCCGGGCGAACTCCCGGCGAGGGCAGTAGGGGCCGCGGGCGCCAGGAAGCCCGTGAACGCGCCCACGTTGCCATCGGCTCCGGCCCCTCCCGGCTCTCCGGGGGTCGACGACCCGAGGAGGTCGCGGATGAGCGAGAACGGTGAGGGTAGCTCCTCGGGAAGGGAGTGCCCGCGAAGTACCGCGAACTTGCGGTCTCGGGCCCGGGCCACGGCGGCTTCCAGGACCACGGTCTTCCCGGACCCCCGCGTGCCGACCACGAGACATCCGCGACAGCCCTCCGCCGTCGGAGGGAGAAACAGTCGGTCGAACTCTTCGAGGACCTCGTCGCGGCCGATGATCGGGGCGGCGGCGGAGGCCCCTCGGCTTGGCCGGCCGGCCATGGGTGAAGGGAGCTGGGCGTGCTTCCTATAATGATACTGTCCCGAATCGGTACGGGTCGGGTCCACCGGAGCGCCTGCCGAACGCTTCCGACCTTCGGACCGCCATGTCCGTCCCTCGCTCGTCCGACGGGCGACCCCCTCGCAGCGGGGAGCCCGTTCATGTACGGCCGCCCCCTTATTATCTCGAGAAAAATCCAACTCTGTCCGGGTGCAGCCCCTCGCCGCAAGCCGGGGTGGGCGCTGCCGGGGGATGAATCGTGTCGGGAAGCCAACGCCGCTACGCTCGGAACTGGTCGACGCCCACGTCGCTGGGCATATGGGGCGGCACTCCGGGAGAACGTGCGATGCTGGCGTGGGCGCTGGCCCATCGAATCGATGCGGAACCGTACTGGTTGCAGATCGAACTGGCATCCGAGCTGCACGACGCTGCGGAGTATTCGATCGTGGACCAGGTCCCCTCCGAACATCGCTTCCTCCTCCATCCGGAGGAGATGGCGCCGCAGACCGGCGCGAGCAACGTTGCGACCTGGTTCCTCCGCACGGATGTCGGGGCCGGTGAGCGCCTGCATCACCTCGCCGATTTCACGAGGTTGCCGCTCCTGGCCCAGCAGCTCCTAGAGGGTCGGAGCGCCTACAGCCCCACCAAAGCCTTGGTGATCGCGAACTCGAACGAGCTTGAGGGCTTCTATCCCCAGGAAGCCGGGGGGATCCGACCGTTCATCGAGGCGATCAACGAGTACGCTACGACGCTCATTCTCACCACCTCCGTGAACCCGAGCCCGAACGCGCAAGACCTGGACTACTTGTTCCATCTGACCGAGATTGACCGTGGGAACCGGAAGGTCGCGCGGGTCATCTGTGAACAGGGTGCTCCGAAGAATGTGCCGGGTCTGTTCGCGGTCGAAGAGCGTCGCGACCTCGACGTCCTCCTGGATGAGCTTCACGGTGCCTGAGGGACGCCCCGCCCGAACGCACGCCCAGTATCGCCGCGAGCCGTCACGACCAATCGCTCCGAGCGCGACCGTTCAGCGGTCCTGAGGCGCATCGAGCGACTCGGTCCATCGGTCGTGAGGAAACGGCCGGGGCCGAGGGTCGAACACGGGCTCTTCGAGGTCGGTCGGGTCGGGGGTCGGTCGCATTCGGCCGGCGGAGGTGGGCCGCCCACGAGGCGAACGACGCGCTCGGGGAGGTGGGACCGCGGCGCGGCGTCGGGGCTTCCAGGCGTGGAGGTCCATCCTCACCCGACCCCGACGGAACGTGACCCCTTCGAGTTCGAGCCGAAGGCGCTGCTCCCGGCCCTCCTCGCCCGAGAGGGCAATCCGACCGCCGGCCCCCACCACTCGGTGCCATGGCAGCCCGTCACCGCGCTGCAAGGCCCAGACCGTCGCTCGCGCTGCGCCGGGAAAGCCGGCCCGATCCGCCACTTGGCCGTAAGTCGCCACCTTGCCTCGCGGGATTTCGGCGATGACTCGACGCAAACGACTGAGGGTCGTCAAGGTTCGAGCCTCCGTTCCGGCATGGATGCCCGGTCTCGCGCCACCACGGACACGATGGGTTAACTAAGCGACGCCGAGCCGGGGGGCAAACTGGGATGGGGCCGGCATGCGTCTCCCTAGCCCTCGCCCCTCAACGGTCGATGCACGGAAGCGAGGAGACCCCGACTAACCTACGACGTCCCGTAGTTGGCACGCCGGGTCGCCGACCGAGCGAGGCCCGCCCACCGGGTGGACCGGAAATGCCGACCACGGAGGCCCCGCCGGCTCCGATGAACTCCCTCCGCTAGACAGCTACCTACATATGGCACCGCCACGCGTAGTTTCCTAGGCAAGGGGCGGAACGAGCAGTTCCGAGCCCCCGGGGAACTAGATGCGGCGTCCCGAGAAACGAACGGTCCGTGCCGTCGCTCGAGGTCCCCGGACCCGCGGCCGACGTCGTGGAGTGTCCGACATGGTCGCGGTGATACTGGCGGTGGCGATCACCGTCGTTCTGGCCGCGGTCCTCTACGTCTTGATCTTGTCCCTGACGCACACGGGAGGGACGGTCCCCCTCGGCTCCGAATTCGCATGGGGGACCCCCTCGAACGACACCTCCGCCCCCTCCAGCGGCTGCACGGCCGCGGGACACTACTGTTACGACGTCGAGTTGGTAGTGACCGGTGGCTCCGTCCGCGTCAACCAGTTCACCCTCGCCCTCCAGACCCCAACGGGCACGCCGGTCGGTTGGCCGACCAGCGTGACCGCGACCGGCGGCACGGTCACCCTGATCAGCCCCACAACGGCATTGGCGGTGGCCCAGTATTGGCCCTTGAACAGCACCTGGCAACTGGTGGCGCCATTCACCGGGGTCCTCGGGTCCGGGTTTTCGCTCGTCATCTACTGTGGCGGCGCGGCGGAGGGAGCGAGCCAGGGCCTTTGGGGGCTCGAGCTCGTGGCGGTCGGAACGGGCGGTTACTCCGGGACCGTTCCATCGCCGGTCTTTTCGTAGCGCTTCCGGCTCCGCGCCGGGGCGCGAATTCGGCCGGCTCGACGATGGCGCGCCGACGGCGACGCGGCCTCCCGGGTCGGGGGACTACCGGGCCGGAACCCCGAGGTTCTTCACGAGCCGCCGGTGCTCCTTCCGATCGATCCAATCCACCTCAAGGTACTCCCGAAGGTATCGGTGGGAAGCGCCCAGGCGACGGGCCTCCCGGATGGCGAAGGCGTACGCTTCGAGCTCCGTCGGGCTGTCCGCATATCCCTTCGACACGTCCCAAAGCTCACGGCCCGCCCGTCGCTGGAAGATATGGAACAGCTCGTGCAGAATGTCGAGGTAGAGGGTGATCGTCGGGCTCTTCGCGAGATGCCGTCGGCCGACCACGATGCAGTCGGAGGCACTGGTCACCGGCTTCCATCCGACCGCCTTCGCGAACGCGGGAACTTCGTGCGGCGCGACGTACATCCAGGTTGGACCCCCCACGATGGCGATGGAGGTGTGCTTCGCCACGTTCCGACGTAGTGTCGCCGGGGCCGGGTAGAGGCCGAAGGGAGGTACCCGATCGAGCCCAGGAAAGACCTGAAGGAGGGGGTGTCGGCCGATCGATACGGTACGGGTGACCACGAATTCAGGCGGCGGGTCCACGTGTTCGGCTCGGGGTTTCGGCATAGCGACGGCGACCGCCACGTTAGCTCCCGACGTTAAGGGTGTCGGTCTCGAGCGACCGGGGGTGGCCCCGCGCGACCCTCCGTCTCCGCGGAAGGCCCCGGGTTCAGCTAGTCGGCACGAAGCCCGCCCCGAGCGGCGAAGCTGTTTTGCAAGGCATGTAGCTGCCCTCCCGATGTACTGCACGGTGTGCGGTCGACCGGTCGACCCGGCCGCCCAGTTCTGCACGGCGTGCGGAGCGAGGGTGACGCCTTCGTCGGCAGGTTCCCCCTTGGCCCCAGCCCTCCCTCCCCGGTCCTCGGACCTGACGCGGCTTTCGCGTCTCGTGATGGTCTGGGACAAGCTCTCCATGTTCACGAACTTCCAATTCCAGGACCCGTACGGCCGGCCGCTGGGGGGCACCCAGGGCGAGCTCGCGTTTCCGGTGAAATACACGCTGTTCGATGAGACCGGACAAATCGTGCTCGTGGTGGACGCCCAGCGAGTACGGGGTCTCCTCTACGAGTTTCTCATCCACGACGGTAGCGGAACCGTGCTCGCGGCGCTGCGCCAGGAGAGCAGCGTCATGTCCCGGAAGTACGGTCTCTCGGTCGGTGGTCAGGAGAACTGGCGGCTGACGACCGACGCGATGGGCTACCACTATCAGGTCGAGGAGGTCGTTGGGGGCCGAATCCTCGTCACGGGCGACCGCAAACCCGCCGTCCGAACCTCGACCACCGAAATCACCATCGTCGACGGGCAACCGCTCGACCACCGCGTCGTCCTCGGCGCGATGATTCTGGCCGCCTACCTCACCACGCGAGGTTGACGCCGGCCCTGATGGAGTGGGGCCTGCGGCGCCCGCTCGCGCCCTATCGCTTGAGACGTCGACGGTGGGCGCGGCTCCGCGTCGTCCGCCAGACGAGCCCGCAACGCTTCGCAAGGCGACGGTGTTCGGCCGGGCTGATCCACTCGACCTTGAGGTAATCGACCAGCTCCCGGTCCGTCATGCCGATCCGCCGCCCTTCCTCGACCGTGCGGCGGTACGCGTCGAACTCCGACGGAGCGTCGACGTAGCTCAGCCGGGGGTAGAAGAGCGGCTTGCCGGCGCGGAACTGCTTCACGTGGCAAAGCTCGTGCACGAGGTCGAGGTAGACGGTGCGAAACTCGCTGTCCTTGAGGTGACGCGAGCTGATCAAGAGATGTCCATCGATATCGCTCGTTCCCATGTAGCCGAACCGCGCCGAGAAGAACTCGACGCGCAGCGAGCGCAGGGCTCGGGCGGTTTGCCGGCCGAACAGCGCCCGCACCGTGGGAACCTTCTCGAACCCTCGGAAGAACCTCGTGAACGGGTAGAGCTTGCTCGGCGCGTCTCGTTCGATCCGGACCCCGAGGGAGATTTCGACCGTCATGCGAGTCAAACCTCGCGGGCGAAGGTCCTCGGGGTTATGGGCCTTCCGGCCCGGAAGGGGCCGTTTCCCTTCGGGCGCACCGAACCCGGCGTCGACTCCGATTTTCCGAAAACGGGGGGTAGATATCCCAGCATGCGGTAGGGAGTCCGGAACGGGCGTGATGTCCTCCGAACCCCCGAACCGAAAGCGAGTGACCGGCATCGGAGGCATCTTTCTCCGGTCCAAGGAGCCGAAGCGTCTCGCCCGGTGGTACCGCGAACACCTCGGGATGGCAATCGACAACCAGGTGGTCACCTACGAGTGGCTCAGCCCCCGCGACGACCGCCGGCGAGGAGCCACCGTGTGGGCCGCGCTCCCGAGCGACGACCGGGACTGGGGTCGCGGCCATCCGACGGCGATGGTCAACTACCGGGTCGAGAACCTCGACCAGCTCCTCGCGGAACTGAAGCAAGAAGGCGTCGAAGTCGACGGAAAAACGGAAGAGTCGGAGTTCGGACGGTTCGGCTGGGTCACCGACCCGGACGGCAATCGTGTGGAGCTGTGGGAGCCACCACGGTCCCCCTACCGGTCGACGGAACGTCACGTCGAGATGGAGTGACCCGGACCGCGTTCGCGACTCGGGGTAGGTATGTCGGGAACGAACCGACCCACCGACGCGACCCACTTCCCGCTCGCCGCGGCTCGGGCGATTCTGCCCGGAGCTAGGGATGCCGGAGCGTGGCCCCGGAACGACACCGTCGAGTTGTCGATCCTGCTTCGCCGCGGCTCAGCGCCGTCCGAACTACCGTCGATGCCGGCCCTGGGTGGCGTGCCGCTCCGCGAGCGGAAGTACCTCACCCGCGTTCAGTTCGCCGCCATTCACTCGGCCCGAGTGGACGACGTGGCGCGGGTCCGCGAGGAGTTCCCGCGCTGGGGGCTCACGGTCGGCACGGCCGACCGCGCTTCGCGTACGGTGGAACTATCCGGCACGGTCGCCGACGCGGAACGCGTCTTCGGTGTCGAACTACACCGGTTCGACCACCCGACGACGTCGTATCGGGCCCCGCTCGGGCCGGTCCATCTACCGAACGAGCTCCGGGCGATGGTGACGGGCGTCTTCGGACTCGACACTCGCCCCCAACTTCGGCCGCACTTCCGGAGGAACTCGGACCCGGCGGCGACCGGTTACTCCCCCCTGGCCGTCGCGACGGCCTACGATTTTCCGACCCAGCTGACCGGGGTCGGGCAGGCAATCGGCATCCTCGAGTTCGGCGGAGGTTTCTCCGCGTCCGACCTCACGAGCTTCTTCAGCGGCCTCGGGCTCTCCGTCCCCGAAGTGACGGTCGTCTCGGTCGACGGGGCGACTAACGCCCCCACCGGGGACCCGAACGGTCCCGACGCTGAGGTCGAGCTCGACATCGAGGTCGCCGGGTCGCTCGCTCCCGCGGCCCGGGTGGTCGTCTACTTCGCCCCGAACTCCGAACAGGGGTTCGTCGATGCCATCGGCGCGGCGGTCCATGATGCCACGAACCGGCCCTCGATCGTGACGGTGAGCTGGGGAGGTCCCGAAGCGAGCTGGTCGGCGGCCGCTCGGTCCGCCTTCGAGACCGCCACCCAGGACGGAGCGCTCCAAGGCGTAACCGTGCTCGCGTCGTCGGGGGACCAAGGTGCCTCGGACGGCGGCCCCACCGGCGCGCGCGAAGTGGATTTCCCGGCGTCCAGCCCCTACGTGGTCGGTTGCGGTGGGACACGTCTTGAGCTCGCCGCCGGAGCGGTGGTCGCCGAGACCGTGTGGAATGACCTGGCCGAAGGCGAGGGGGCCACGGGAGGAGGAGTGAGCGAGACGTTCGCGCGGCCGAGCTACCAATCGGGGGCTTCGGTCCCGACTGCCCCGAACGGATTCACCGGCCGGGGGGTACCCGACGTGGCCGGGGACGCGGACCCCGAGACCGGATACGCGCTGTTCGTGGACGGGAGCGCTGCCGTCATCGGTGGGACGAGCGCCGTGGCCCCGCTGTGGGCGGCCCTGGTCGCGAGGCTCAGCGAGGGTCTCGGGAAGCCGCTCGGATACGCGAACCCACCTCTCTACGCGCCGTCCGCCGCCACCGGCCTACGGGGAATCACCTCCGGGAATAACGGGGGGTATTCGGCCGGACCGGGTTGGAATCCGTGCACCGGCCTCGGCTCTCCCCGCGGTGGGCAACTCCTCGCCGACCTCGGGCCGTGAAGCAGGGACCCCGGACGTTCCCGGGGCCGGCGGTCGTGCGGCTCAGGGAGCGTGAGAGTCGGCCGGCCGGGGAGCCGCAGCACCGGACCGATACGTGAACGTGACACGAGATCGCGAAAGTTTCTGAAGGGCGTGGAGGCGTAACCGGATGATGTACGAGTCGAACAGAAGCATCTCGAGCGGGTCCCACAATAGCACCCAGACAATCGTGATGAACACTAGGTAGGTGAGCGCCTCGAGGTACCCGACGCCGGTCGCGCTGCCGAGCTGTACGTAGAACAGGCCCGCAACGAGCAGCGCCAGGACCACGAGGGGGATGGAGTAACGCAGCGAGCCCAGGCCCTCGGACCGGTTAATCCGTACGTCGAGGGAGGCGAGCTCCGCTTCGTCCGCGAAGTAGCGGTGCAGATGGGTCCGGGTGTCCTCTTCGGCGCTGGACGCAAGCGGGGAACCGTCCGACACCACGACCAACTCGATCTCCCGCTGGCCGCGTTGTTCGCGGGCCGCATCGACGAGGAACTTCGCGACCGACCGCTCGAGGAGCGGGCCGGTATGCGGATACGCCGGGTCCGCGTGACGGTCGAAGAGCGCGTCCGGGCTCGGCAGGTGCACCTCGATGCGTCCGGACTCCTGGCGGAGGGTTCGGGGTGCGTCGGTCGACCGGGTACCAGCCGTCGGGGACGAGTTCGGGTCGGTCGACAGTTCGGACACTGTGCCACGACGGTCCCTGCCTGTTATTATGGTGGCTCACCGGCGGCGGACCGGGCCCGGGCTCCGGCGGGCTCATCGAGGCGGCGGAAGCGCACCTGTGGACAATATAGGCCCGTTCAGTGCTGAACCTGCGTCAACTTAGATTCACAGGGAGCCTTTCCGCTGTCCCCCTCTCGAAAACCCGTCCGCGGGCCACTCGAGAGGGTCGACCGCAATGGACGGCCGAATGTCGCACAGCACCGATGCTCTGGGCAGCCCGCTACGGGCCCCCCATTCGGCTGGCGACCGCTCGGTTCGTGAGTAGGTGGAAGAGAATGATGCTGATGGTAAGCGTCCAGAACCTCGAGGAAGCCCAGGAAGCGGTGGCCGGCGGTGCGGACATTGTCGACGTGAAGAACCTTCGGGAGATGATGGTGGGGTCGAACTTCCCACCGGTGGTCCGCGAGGTCCGCAACGCGTTTCCGAAACAGATCCACGTCAGCGTCACCCTCGGGGTCGTGCCGAACCAGGCGGGGACGGTGGCGATGGCCGTCTACGGTGCGGGGGCGCTCGGAGCCACCTCGGTGAAAGTGGGGTTCGTCGATAGCGACTACGAGACCGCGCTGAGGATCTTGCGGGAGAGCCGCCGGGCCCTCGAGGGGTTCGACACCAAGCTCATCGCGGCGACGTTCGCCGACAGCCACCTCTACCACGGGATCGACCCGACCCTCGTCGTGCAGCTCGGGCGGGAGAGCAAAAGCGACGGGATCCTCATCGATACGCTGGTGAAGGATGGAAGGAATCTGTTCGATTTTCTCGGCGAGCATCGGCTGAAGGAGCTGGTCCTCGAGGCGAAGGAAGCCGGCATGAGCACCGCGCTCTCGGGAGCGCTCAAGATTGCCAACCTGCACACGCTCGTCCGGATCAATCCGGACATCGTCGGGGTACGCGGCGCCGTGTGTACGCGGGGGGACCGCGAGAAGGGCGCGGTCGACGCCGCCGCCGTCACGCACCTGCGCGACGAGCTTCGGCAACGCTTGTCGGGCAAGATCGACGTGTTCGAGGGAATCAGCCCGGTCGCGGTGCGAGTCCCGTCGTGATGTCGCCCGCCGTCGCCTTCACGGTCGACGGAACCGCGCTCACATGTAAGGGCGCGATCGCGAAGCTCGAGACGGAGTTCGGGACGCGGCCCTCGGGAAGCATGGCGCGGGTGTTGCTGGGGGATGTGCCGACCCGTATCGACGTCCGCGCTTGGGCGGACCGCAAGGGCCACCGGGTGGTCCGGGACGCCCGCCGCGACGAGCTGTTCGAGCTGTTCATCGAGAAGGGAGGCCGGTCGGCGGCCCCTGGGGCCCCGGGGGCGAGGGTTAACGCGCGGTAGGGAGTTTCCGCGGCGGGGCAGCGGTACGACGTAGGAGCGAACCATGCGCTACACACGAGCCGAAGCGAAGGCGTGGGCCCGGGAGAATCTCGTCGGTCAGTGGACGACGATGGTGACGCCGTTCACCGCCGAGGACGAGATCGACGAGAAGGGCCTGGCCGCGAATATCGAGCATGTCCGCAAGCTCGGAACGCGCGGGATGGGCTTTTCGTGGAACATGGGGGAGTTCTGGAGCCTCACACGGGAAGAGCGCTACCACCTGATGGAGCTCGTCCCGCGGTTGGTCCACGGGCGTTCACCGATCGCCTTCCAGGTTACCGACACCTGCCTCCGGGACGTCGTCGCGATGGCGCACCGGGCGGAAGAGCTCGGCTACGACTTCGTCATTCTCGCCGCGCCGTACATGGTGACGAAGACCGAGGACCAGGTGGTCGATTGGGTCACGCGGGTCTCGCAGAAGGTCGATATCGGCATCGCGTTCTACAACTCGCCCCAATTTGGCATCGTTCTCTCCGCGAAGTCGATGAGCCGGATGGCCGAGCTGGACACGCTGGTCGCGATCAAAGAGGCGAGCTTCAATCTGCAGCTCTCCCTCGACACACACCTCGAGGCGGGCGCGAAAGCGGTCGTCAGCATGCCCGATGAGGAGATCTTCTTCGTCGGTGAGCCGTACGGAATCCACCAACAGGTGATGTTCGCGAACACGAGCGACTGGCGATTCGACACTCCCCGCGCGAACGACTACGTCCGGTTCATCGACCACGCCACGCACGGCCGCTGGGAGGAGGCGCGCGCCCTCTACGAGAAGATCCGCCCGATCAAGGCGGTCTCGCGCAAGTGGTGGAGCCGCCTCGCCGGTCGGACGGGCGGCGCGCTGCCGGTTCAGATGGTCAAGTACTGGGGGGAGCTGATGGGCATGGCGGGCGGCGCGGTGCGTCCGCCGGTGGTCCCCCTCACGCCCGCGGAGCGCGACGAGATGAAGCGCGACCTCCTGAAGCTCGGCTTGATCCGTCCGGGCTGACCGTGAACGTCGTGACGAACAGCCGTTTTGGCGACGCGGATAAGTAGACGGGGTAGCCTCGGCCCGCGTCGATGTTCTGTTCCCATTGCGGCGCGTCGAACCCCGACGGGGCCACGTTCTGTCAATACTGCGGGAACTCCCTCGGGGGCGCGTCCGCCCCACTCCCGTCCGCGGCCGCACCTCCCCCCATGCCGCCGCCGATCGGCTGGGGGAGCGGTGCCCCCATGGTGTCGGCCCCGCCGCCTCCTCGGCGCCGGGGTCTGGGCCATACGGTCCTAGTCATCATCGTGGTGTTCATCGCAATCCTCCTGGTGTTCGGGGTGGTCGCGTACCTACTCGTGCCCGCGCCTTCATCGGCCATCGTGGAGGTCACCGGGATCAACTTCCAGTCGCCCGACAACGCCTGCGGCCTCAACGGGGCGGTCGATACGAGCGACTACAACACGACCGCGGGGGTCTCGTTCACTCTCTCGTACACGCTCTCGGGCCCGAACGCTACGAGCGGCGGCGGCACGACCGCGTGCACGATCTCGACGGTGAGCACCACCACGTCCGGGTTCAGCATCTCGGGGGCCAACGTGCCGCTCTCGATTCCGGCGAACTCGAGCCAAGTCTTCTCGTTCACCGTGAACCCGCCCGGCACCGCATGGACGGGGACACTCACGATCGTTCTGACGTGATGGGCGTCGGCCGTTCCCGAACGCGGGAACCACCCGACCGGGTCCGCGGCCGCGCTCATTTTCCCGTCACGTAACTCGTAAGTAGCTCCTGCCCCTCGTTTCGCCCGAGGCTTTTATGGTCCAGCTTTCGGAGGCGTTCGACCTCGTCGAACGGGGCGAGCTCGAGCCCCTAACCCACGACCGGATCGAGATGCCGGAGCGGTTCAACTGGGCGCGGGAGGTGTTCGAGGGACGCCAGCTGAAGCGGTTCCCCGACCGACCGGCCCTCATTTGGGCCGACGACCGCGACCATGAGCTCCGGCTCACGTACCGGCAGTTCGTCGAATCGGGGAACCGGTTGTTGAACTTGCTCCGCCGGCTCGGCCTCCCGGAGCAAAAGTCGCTGTTCGTAATGCTCCCGGTCTACCCGGAGGTCTGGCTCAGTTACTACGCCGCGATCAAAGGCGGCTTCGTGCTCGTGCCGGCGGCGACGATCCTCTCCCCGACCGACATCGAGTACCGGTTTCGTCAGCTCCACCCGGGGGCGGTCCTCGCCGACCCGGTGAGCGCGAAGAAGGTCGACTGGGCGGAGATGTCGACCGGTCACCCGATTCCAATCAAGCTGATCACGGGCGGCCTGCGACCCGGTTGGACCTCCGTGGACGCGAGCCGAACCGAATCCACCGAGGCGGATGCCGCCGCGACCCGCGCGAGCGACCCGCTCTTCCTCTTCTTCACCTCGGGGACGACCGGGCTACCGAAGGTCGTCACGCACACCCACACGAGCTACCCCGTCGGCCACCTGACGACCTCCGCCTGGGTCGGTGTCCGGCCGGGGGACGTTCACTCGAACATCAGCCAGGCCGGCTGGGCGAAGTTCGCGTGGAGCTCGTTCTTCGCGCCGTGGAATGTGGGGGCGACCAGCTTTTCGTTCTACTACTCCGGCCGGTTCGACGCGCCGCGCCAGCTCCAGGCGTTGCAGGACCACGGAGTCACCACGTTCTGTGCCCCGCCCACCGTCTGGCGGATGTTCATTCTCGAGGACCTCACGAACTACCGATTCCGCTTCCGGGAGTGTGTCAGCGCGGGCGAGCCACTGAACCCCGAGGTGATCGACGCCTGGCGAAAGGGCACCGGCGTGACGTTGCGCGATGGCTACGGGCAGACCGAGTCGACCCTCTTGGTCGGCAATCTCCCCGGCCGACCGATCAAGCCCGGATCGGTCGGGTGGCCGTCGTTCCTCTACGCCGTCCACGTGGTGGACGAGCACGGGGTGGAGGTGAAGACCGGCAAGGAGGGAAACATCGCGGTTCGGGTGACCCCGCATCCGCCGGGCCTCTTCGTGGGTTACCTCGGTGCCTCGCCCGAAGTGACGGCGAAGGCGTTCCGAGGCGAGTGGTATTTCACGGGCGACCGGGCGTACCGCGACGACGACGGTCGCTTCTGGTTCGTCGGCCGAGCGGACGACGTGATTAAGTCGTCCGACTACCGGATTGGGCCGTTCGAGGTCGAGAGCGCGCTCGCCGAACACCCCGCGGTCGCGGAAGCGGCCGTAATCGGGAGCCCGGACCCGATCCGCGGGGCGCTCGTGAAGGCGTTCATCATCCTGAAGCCGGGCGTCGCTCCCTCCCCGGAGCTCGCCCGGGACATCTTCCTGTTCTGCCGGACCCGGCTCGCCCACTACAAGATTCCGCGGATTCTCGAGTTCTGTCCGGAGCTCCCGAAGACAATCAGCGGGAAGATCCGACGGACCGAGCTTCGGTCGACCGAGGCGGAAGCACGGAAGCGCAAGGAGCGTCCCCGGCTCGAGTTCCTGTACGCTCAGGTCGTGAAGTCGGAGGAGTCGCGGCCCGCCGGGAGCTTGACCGCCTCCACGTAGTCGACCCTCCCCCGGGCCACAAGGTGGCACGGAGGCCCACAACGGCATCCGCTCTCGGGAGTGGGTTTCTTATCCCGGGAGCCGCCGTTGTTTCGGTCGAGTGGCATGAGCGGCGGTCCGTACTACCAACCGGCCGGGATGCGACCGTACCCACCTCCGCGTCGGGTCCACTGGCTGCCGATCATCATCGGCGTGGTCCTGGCCGGGGTCGCGCTCGTCCTGCTCCTGGTCCTCCTCTATCCGTCGGCGTTCGGCGTCTCGTACCCCGCCTCCCCGTACCGCTTCGGATTCGGTGGCATCTTCATCGCGTTCTTCATCCTCCTCGTGATCTTCTTTGTCGTCCGGGTGGCGTTCTGGAGCACCCGGACGAGCCGTTACAATCGTCGCTACGGCGGGAACGGCGGCGGGCCCGGCGGCAACTACGGGGCCAACCGCCCGGCGATGGTCGCCCGGATGCGCTACGCGCGCGGCGAGATCACCCGGGAACAGTACGACCAGATCATGAAAGACCTCGGTCGGCCTCCCGGCGGCCCGTAGCTCGGGGGCCGGTATCCCGGCCCCGGATCGGGTAGAGCCGACCGATTCAACCCATGAACGGCCGGCGCCAGTCGTCCGGCAGCACAGCATTCTCCTTGATGTTCCGGGGAGAGAGCCAGCGCAGTAGGTTGAGGATCGAGCCGGCCTTGTCGTTCGTCCCCGAGCGACGAGCCCCACCGAACGGCTGACGGCCCACGATCGCACCGGTCGGCTTGTCGTTGATGTAGAAGTTCCCCGCGCTCCACCGGAGCGTCTCCTCCGCCTGGGCGACCGCCTTGAGGTCGTGGGCGAAGATCGCACCGGTGAGGCCGAACGGGGAGGTCCGGTCGCACAGCTCGAGCGTCTCCGCGTACTTCGCGTCCGGATAGACGTAGACGGTGAGCACCGGGCCAAAGATCTCCTCCGAGATCAGCTTGCCCTGCGGCTCGTGCGAGCGGATCACCGTGGGCTGGACGAACCAGCCTTTCGCCCCGTCCGCCTTCCCGCCCACGATGAACGAGTACTCCTTCGGGTGGCTGCGAGCGTAGTCGAGGTAGGTGACGATGTTCTTGAACGCCGCTTCGTCGATGATCGCGCCCATCAGGTGGGTGAGCTCGTCGACCCGGCCCATCGGGACCTTCGGGACCTCCTCTTGGAGGAGGCGCTCGACCTCGGGCCATCGGCTCTCGGGAACGTACGCCCGCGAGCACGCCGAACACTTCTGGCCCTGGTACTCGAACGCGCCTCGGATGAGGTTCACCACCGTTCCTCGGACGTCCGCCGACGGGTGCATGAAGATGAAGTCCTTGCCGCCGGTCTCGCCGACGATGCGCGGGAAGTTGCGGTATTTCTCGAGGTTTGCGCCGACCCGCTTCCAGATCTGCACCAACGTGTCGTAGCTACCCGTGAAGTGGACACCCGCGAGCGAGGGGTGGTCGAGGAGGACCGGCGCCTCTTTACTGGGGAACGGCACGAAGTTGATCACGCCGGGCGGGAGTCCCGCCTCGACGAGCACCTTGTAGATCTCGTAGTTCGAGGCGATCACCGAGCGCGCCGGCTTCCACAGCGCAACGTTGCCGACCATCGCGGGGGACGTGGGGAGGTTCCCGGCGATGGAGTAAAAGTTGAAGGGCGGGATGGCGAGGACGAATCCCTCGAGGGGCCGCCAGTCGAACCGGTTCGTCTCCCCCGGGAACTGGTTCGGCTGCATCTCGTAGATTTGCCGGGTGAAGTAGGCATTGAAATTCCAGAAGTCGACGAGCTCGGCGAGGTCGATCTCCGCCTCGTACGGGTTCTTCGAATGGTTCAGCATGATCGCGGCGATGTTCCGGGTCCGCCTTGGCCCCGCGAGCAACGTCGCGGCCTTCTGGAAGACCGCAACACGATGGTACCAGTCCATCCGGGCCCAGCTCCGCTGGGCCGCAAGCGCGCCTTCGACCGCCCGCGCGAGCTCGGCGGCGCCGGCGACGTGGGCCCGGGCGAGGACGGTCGCGTGGTCGTCGGGGCATCGCACCTCGACCAGGTTGCCCGTCCGGACTTCCTGGCCTCCGATGATGAGCGGGATCTCGCCCGTCGTCGACCGCTTCGCCGCGAGTTCCTCCTGGAGCTTCGTGCGGTCGGTGGAGTTCGGCGCGTAGGACCGGATCGTGTTGACGTCGTTGACCGGCCGTTCGATATTCCAAATCATACTGCTTCCCAACCTCCGAAGGTCCGTATCGATTTCGTGAAATCGTGTTGATAGGGAGTTAATGTCCGCCGCTCGGCCTAAAAATTGCCGAGAGCCGTAGTATGCCGCCCGACCGGGTCGAACGACATCCGATCCTCGACGTGCCACCCCATCCCGAGATGGTGCGGTTCACGTTCGACGGGCGCGAGCTCGAGGCGCGAGGCTCCGAAGTGATTTCCTCCGCGCTGTTCGCGAACGGGATTCGGGTGTTCGGCTATCATCGTCGTGACGGCTCTCCGCTGGGGATCTTCTGCGCGAACGGTCAGTGCGCGCAATGCTTGGTGCTTGCGGACGGCCTTCCGGTCAAGGCCTGCATCACCCCGGTGCGGCCGGGCATGCGCGTACGCCCGATCGAAGGGCTACCCGAACTCCTCGCGGACGACACACCGCTCCACCTCAGGCGGGAGATTCCCGAGGTCACGACGGACGTCTTGATCGTCGGCGGAGGACCCGCGGGCCTCACCGCGGCGGCCGAGCTCGGCGAGCACGGGGTGCGGTGCATCGTTTGTGATGACAAGCAGGAACTCGGCGGCAAGCTGAGCCTCCAGACGCACAACTTCTTCGGTTCGGTGGACGACTGCTACGCGGGCACTCGAGGGAACGACATCGGGAAGGTCCTCGAGGCCCACGCGCGCGCCCAGCGGTCGGTCGAGCTCTGGGTCTCCTCCCCGGTCGTGGGGGTGTTTCAGGACGGGATCGTCGGGGTGGAGAAGCAGGGCCGATTCACGATCGTGCGGCCGAGTTGCATGCTCGTGGCCGCCGGCGCCCGGGAGAAGGCGCTGGCCTTCCCCGGCGCGGACCTTCCCGGAGTCTACGGGGCGGGCGCGTTTCAAACGCTCGTGAATCGTGACCTCGTCAAGCCGTCGGAGCGGTTGTTCATCATCGGGGGCGGGAACGTCGGCCTCATCGTCGCCTACCAAGCGCTCCAGGCCGGGATCGACGTCGTCGGACTCGCCGAGGCGATGCCCGAGGTCGGGGGGTACAAGGTCCACAAGGACAAGGTCCTGCGTCTCGGGGTCCCCGTCTACACGTCCCACACCGTGCTCCGCGTCGAAGGCGCGGGCCGCGTCGAACGGATCGTCATCGCCCGCGCCGACGAGAAGTTCCGCCCGGTGGCGGGCACGGAGCTCTCGTTCGAGGTGGACACCGTGCTCGTCGCGGTCGGTCTCTCCTCGGTAAACGAACTGTACGAGGAGGGCCGCCGGCTCGGGATGAAGGTGTTCTCCGCCGGCGATGCGCACGAGATCGCCGAGGCGTCAGCCGCGATGTTCTCGGGCAAGATCGTCGCCCGAGAGATCCTGAAGGAGCTGGGCCAGTCGGTCGAGATCCCATCGGACTGGCTCACGATGCAGGAAATGCTCCGCTCGCACCCAGGTCCGGTGCTCGGCTACTACCCGCCGCCTCCCGACATGCCGGTCTACCCGATTCTGCGATGCGCGCAGGAGATCCCCTGCAACCCGTGCACCGACGTCTGCATCACCGACGGGATCGCAATCCCGGAAGGAAATCTCCTCGGTCGGCCGAAGCTCGTAGGGGACTGCGTCGGATGTCTCAAGTGCGTCGCGATCTGCCCGGGGCTCGCGATCAGCCTCGTCGATAAGCGCCACGACCCGACCCGCTCCGTCGCGCGGGTAACGGTCCCGTGGGAGATGCCCGAGGAGCTCGTCCACGTCGGGGACGTGGTCCCCACGACCGGCTTCGAAGGGGAACCGGTCGGTACCGGCAAAGTGTTCCGGATCCTCTCCGGTAAATCGCTGAACCGTCGTCGCCTCATGGTCCTCGAAGTTCCGTACTCCGAGGCCCACCAGGTGGCCGGGGTTCGAGTCCGAACTCCCGAGACCCCGTCCGTACCGGAGCGGGTCGCGCCGGCCGCCGACAGCGAGGTCGTCGTCTGTCGGTGCGAACGGGTGACGAAGGAGATGATCGTGGAATACCTGCGGGGCTCCGGCAGCCGGGACTTCAATGCCATCAAGGCGGCGCTGCGGACCGGCATGGGGCCGTGCGGCGGAAAGACGTGTGCGGAACTGACGCTCCGACTCTTCCGCGAGCTCGGGGTCGACCCGAAGACGGTCACCCCTCCCGTCCATCGGCCGTTCACGCAGGAGGTCCCGATGAAGGCGTTCCTCGTGGAGGGCGATGGCGGATCCTCCGTTTGACGCCATCGTCATCGGGGCGGGGTCGGTCGGCAACCCGACCGCCTACTTTCTGGCCCGGGAGGGGCTGAGGACGCTCGTCCTCGACGAGCTCTCCGCCTCGGGCCAGGGCCAGAACAAGGCGGCGATCGGCGGGGTCCGGGCGACGCACTCGGACCCGGCGAAGATCACGCTGTGCCGGCGGAGTCTCGACATCTTTTCGCACTGGAAGCAAGCGACCGGCACGGACATCGGATGGAAGAAGGGGGGCTACTGCTTCCCCGCGTTCACCGAAAAGGTGGAGTCGACGGTGAGGGGACTCCTCCCGATCCAGAAGAAGTTCCGGCTCAACATCGATTGGCTGGACGCCGAGGCGATTCGGAAGGTCGTGCCGGGGATCAACCCGAACGGGCTCCTCGGCGGGACGTATTCCCCCGAGGACGGCCAGGTGAGCCCGCTCCTCGCCGCCGAATCGTTCACGCGGGAAGCGGTGCGACTCGGCGCCCAGTACCGCTACCGCGAACCGGTGACGTCGCTCGTGATGAAAGGCAACAGCGTGGTCGGCGTCCGCACCCCGAACGGGGAGTATCGCGCGGAGACGGTCATCAACACGTCCGGCGTCGACGCAACGGCGATCTCGAAGATGGCCGGTCTCGATGTTCCGATCCTCCCCGACAGCCACGAGGGGGGTATTTCGGCTCCGGTGAAGCCGTTCCTCGACCCACTGATCGTGGACCTGCGCCCCGGACCGGAGGGCAAGACCATCAACTTCTACTTCGGGCAGGACGCGAACGGCCAGATCATCTTCTGCTACACGCCGATCACGCCGATCGCGGGAACGAGCCGGAACTCGACGTACGAGTTCATGCCGATCGTCGCGGCCCGCCTCGTCGAGGTGGTCCCCCGGCTCAAGAACCTCACGATCCGCCGAGTGTGGCGCGGTCTCTACCCGATGACCCCGGACGGAAGTCCGATCGTGGGCCGACCGGCGCAGGTCGACGGCTTCGTCCTCGGGGTCGGGATGTGCGGCCAGGGATTCATGTTGGGCCCCGGCGTCGGGGAAAGCCTCGCCGCCCTCGTGGCCCACGGAGCCCCGGCGATCGACCGCGAAGTGTTCGAGCTGTTGAGCCCGTCGCGGGACCTCTACCGGGGAAAGAAGGAAGCGCTCAAGTGAGCGAGCGGCCCGACCGCTGCGCGACCGCTCACGCCGAGCGCGGGTCGTCGGCCGGGGACGGCGGGGGAACCAGTGCTCGGTCGGTGGACCGGGAGGCCTCCGGCACGAACCGCGGAGGCGTCCCGACGGTGGCGGCTCGGGACGCGTAGCGGACCCCGCGCTCGAAAAGTCCGAGCACCGGCGGGCCGGCCCGAACGATCAGATAGATCACGAACGCGGTGCTGACGATGAAGAAACTCGGCGGGTACTGCTCGTACCAGGCGATGAAGAGGCCGGCCCAAATCGAGAACAAGGCCACCGATGCGGAGACGAGGATGGCGTAGAGCGGGCGTCGCGTGATGCGCACCGCGGTCGCGGCGGGGGTCACCATGAGCGCGAAGATCAGGAGGACCCCGACGACCTGGACCGCGAAGGAGATCGCGACCGCGAGGAGGAGCATGAACACGAGGTTGATCAGGAGCATCGGGAGGCCCCTCGCTTCGGCGACGTCCTCGTCCAGCGAGGCAAACAGGAGCGGACGGTACATCAGCAGGAGAACGCCGATCACGAGCACGCCCGCTTCGACCGTGAGGAGAACGCTGGCGTTGCTGATCCCGAGGATCTCGCCGAAGAGGATCGAGTACGCTTCCGTGGCGTAGCCGTTGTAGAGGCTTAAGAAAATCAGACCGAGCCCGAGCATGAAGGCGAGGACCGTCCCGATCTCGATGTCGCGCGTGGACGCCCGACGACCGAGGAGCGCCATGCCGGTGCCCCCGCCGGTGGTGAACAGCAAGAGCCCGTAGACCGGATTTACGCCGAACAGCACGGCGCCCGCCGCGCCGGAGAACCCCACGTGGCCGAGGGCGTGAGTCGCGAACGCGGAGCGGCGGAGCACCACGAAGTAGCCGATGATGCCGGCGACGATCGCCACGACCGTCCCCGCCTCGAACGCGTTCCGCATGAACTCGTACTGCCACATCGACCGCAGGTCGGTGACGATGTTCGGGCTGAACGGAGTCATGCGGCTCCCTCGTGGGGGTTCTCCCCGCCGACGATGACGATGTTGCCGCGAGAGTCGTGCAGCACCTCGACCGGCACGCCGTAGAGCGCGGTGAGCGACTCGGACGTGAGCACCTCTTCCGGAGGCCCGGTCGCGACGCTCCCGTTCGCGATGTAGATCACCTTGTCGAGGCACTTGATGAGCGGGTTGATGTCGTGGGCGACGAGCAGCGTCGTGACGTGACGGTCGAGGACCAACCCGTGGACCACCTCGACGAGCTCACGGGACCGCCGCAGGTCAAGGTTGGAGAGCGGTTCGTCGAGCAGGAGCATCTCCGGGTTCCCCGCGAGCGCCTCGGCGAGGAACACCCGCTGGAGCTCGCCGCCCGACAGCCCCCCGAGCGGCCGGGCCGCAAGGTCGGAAGCGCCCACCGCCGCGAGCGACCGCGCCGCCGATTCCCGTTGCGAACGGACGGCATACCCTGGGCCGAGCCGAGTTCCCGTGGCCCCCAGCTGGACCAGCGCCTCCGCCGCGACGTGGGTATCGGCGTCGACGGTGTGCCGTTGCGGTACGTAGCCGATACGCCGATTCCCCCGACGCGGCGCCTCCCCGAAGACCTCGAGGTTTCCTCCCGTCGGGCGCTGCAGTCCGAGCAGCATCCGGAACAGGGTCGTCTTGCCGGCGCCGTTCGGCCCGATGACCGCCACGAACTCGCCCCGTTGGACCTCGAAGCTGGCGTTGTGCCAGACGCTCTTCCGGCGGTACCCCACGTCGAGCGACATCGCCCGGATGGCCGGGCCCGTCGCGTCGACCTCCAGCGGCCGCGAGTAGAGCGTGCCCACAGGGCTCACTGTCCCAGGACGTTCGCGTTGAGCGCGTTGTAGAGCTCGAGGTACTCCGCCCCCATCCACGTCTGGAACAAGACGTTGGGGGGTTGGATGGTCTCGGTGATGCCGATGACGGTGACGTTGTTCTGGGCGGCGATCGCCTTCATGTTCGTGGTGATCGGCGTGACGGTCTGCTCGTTGTAGACGAGGACTTTCACGTCCCCGCTCGCAAGCTGGTCCTGGAACTCGACCACGCTCTGCGTCGGTGGGTCGTTCCCCTCGGCAATCGCCATCATGAACGAAGGCGGTGAGACGAGGTCGAGGTCCGTGTAGTTCGCGAGGTAGACGAAGATGCTCTCGGTGGACGCAACCTCGGTACCGGCGAAGTGGGCTTTGATCTGATTCGCCTGGCTGTAGAGCGTCCCGAGCGAGGCGTTGAGCGTCGCGTAGTTCGCCGCGAAGTAACTGCGCTCGGACGGACGGACCGAAACGAGGTCGGAGTACATCGCCGCGACGGTGCGGTTCACGTAGACTGGGTTGTACCACATATGCGGGTTACCGGTGACGATGCCGCCGGTGACACTGACGTTGTTCAGGTCACCCACGTTGAGGACCACCTGGTTCGGCGCGTTGTCGGCCGAAATGAGCTGGAGCGCCCAATCGTCGTAGCCGACCCCGTTCACGATGACGAGCTGGGCGTTGGCGATCAGGACGGCGTCGGTCGTGTTCGCCTCATACTCATGAGGGTCGGTATTCGGGTCGGTCACGATGCTCGTTACCGACGTTTGCGAGCCCCCGAGTTGGGAGACGAGACTTCCCCAGAAGTTCTCGGCCGCCACGACCGGGATCGGGGCCCCGGGCGAGCTATCGGGTTTCGAAGGAGCCGAGCTCGTCACGATCTCCGCGGTCGCGCCGCCGACGATCGCGATGACGGCGATCACGGCGATGATGATCTTCGTGGTCTTCTGCATGGAGAGGTTCTCCCGAATCCGCTCCGTCAGCCGCCCTTCCTCGAGTTCGCGTGGTGGCACGGAAGTATCGGGGCCCCGTGAGGACATTCCGACGGGTGCTGCTGGGCCCGGCAAATCTGGTCGACCGTACGGTGCGAGATGGCGAGGTCGATCTCGTGCGCCGCAGCGCACGTTTCCTTGGGCCCGAGCCCGAGGTTGCCGAACAGCGTCTCGGCCACGCGGTGGTGGCGCTGGTACTCCAGGAGCGTTCGGCTACCTCGGTCGGTCAGCCGGCTCTTGCCCCGGAACCTCGAGATGAGTCCGAGCTGCTCGAGCGGCCCGAGATGGGCCAGCGCCGACGGGGGTCGGACATGGAGCCCCACGGCGATCTCTTTGAGGCTCGCGCCGCGCACCTCGTCCTGCCTCGCCGCGATGACACGAAGAGCCTCGACCTGACGATGGGTCAGCTGTTGCAGAGTCTCCACGTAGGGAAGGACGTCTCCGAGGCTATATATCAGTCACCCTAATTATTAGGTTAACACGAATAATATACCCCTTGGCGTGCGTCTCGGCGTTGACGGCCCACCGGCGCGTGGGGTCCGCTACCGAACGATTGATGTGCGCCGCAGAGCCTGCTTCGCCCATCGGAGCGACGCGACGTCGCGAACGTGGGAGAACGGAGGAAGGATGGCGCTCAGAGTGCATTCGCCAAGCTGGAAGTCGGGGGAGACAATCCCCACCAAATACACGGGGGACGGGCCGGACCTCTCGCCCCCGCTCTCGTTCGAGGGCGTGCCGGCCGGCACCAAGTCGTTCGCGCTGATCTGCGACGACCCGGACGCCCCGGTGGGCACCTGGGTCCACTGGGTCATCTACGACATCCCGGGGACCGCGAGCGGTCTCCCCGAGGGCGTTCCGAAGGACGGGACCTTGCCCGACGGCAGTCGACAGGGACGGAATAGCTGGAAGAAGTCCGGCTACGGAGGGCCGTCGCCCCCGCCCGGGAAGCCGCATCGGTATTTCTTCCGTCTCTACGCCCTCAAGGAGCCGCTGGGTCTTGGGCCCGGCCTCACTGCCAAGGAAGTCGAGGCCGCGGCCCGGACGAAGGCGGTCGAGATGGCGCAGTACCTCGGTATCTACCGTCGAGGCTGACCGGTCCGAGCGGCCCGGCCGGACGATGGGTCGGGGGGAGGAAACCGATCCTCGACCGGCGCGATGGCCGCACCCCTTACGGAGGAATGGGAACCGGCGAATCGCGGGTCGAGACGGCGGGGGTTCCGCGAGGGGGTTGTCGGACGCGCGGCACGTTCCCGCCAACGACGCCGCCGGCGCAAAAACGTGGGCGCGGCCAGATTCGAACTGGCGGTCTTCACCGTGTCAGGGTGACGTCATAACCACTAGACTACGCGCCCGCGGTGAGCGGCCACCGACGCCCCGCACTTAGCCCCTTCGGCGGCGCGGGGGCTCAGCCGTAGCCGCCGGGAAACTGGCCGGAGTCGGGGTTGTTGTTCCAGTTGTAGTAGCCCATCGACTGACGCTGCGATTCCGTCGACTCCTGGCGGAGACCAGTCTGGAACGAACCGTAGACCTCCCGGACTTGCTCCTCGATCGAACGGGCGCGTTGCAACGCCTCTCGGATGTGGCCCGCGTCCAAGAATTCGGAGCCCGAGACCGCGGCGAGGTCGCCCGCCGTGCGGATGAGGCCGCCGAGTTCGCGCAGGCGAAGCGTGAGCGCGTTGCGTCGCCCGTCCAGGACCTCGGCCCGGCGGCGCGCCTCCTTCACAAGTTCAAGGATCGCGGCCCGCGTCGCGGGACGGATCCGTCCGTCGACCGCGATCTCCTGAGCGCAGAACTGGGCGATCCGGAGCCGGTTAGCTTCGCTGTCCGGCATCGCCGTCTCGAGGAGCACCTCGTAACCGGACCCCGCGATCCGGGAGCGTAGCGGCGAGAGGATCCGGTGGATGTCCTGGATGTTCGCGGCGGCGACGAGGATGAAGTCGCACGGCACGCCGTCGACGCGGACCGCGGCGCCCCCCGATTGCGGGTTGCGGCCCGTGATTGGGAACCGTTTCTCCTGCATCGCGGTGAGGATGTGGCGCTGGAGGTAGCCTAAGTGCGGTAGCTCGTCGATGAACAGCACGCCCTCGTGCGATTCGTGGATGACCCCCGGGATGACGCGCTCGTACGGGAGCGTCCCGAGCTGGGGGTGACCTCCGTACGGGTCGTGCCGCACATCCCCGAGCAGCTCGGTCTCGGACGCGCCGGTCGCCATCAGGAACGTGTTCCGGTCAAGGCGGATCAAGACCTTGCGCGGGCTCTGGTGCTGCAACGTCCGGCGGCGCTCGAGCGCCCGCTGGTCGAGTACCTTGATCATTTCGCCCGCCCGCTCGTAGGCCACGACCTCCTCGACCCCGGAGCGAAGGCGCGTCGTGCGCACCGACTCCTGCGGGTTGCCGCCCGGGCTCACCGTGAGCTCGAGGATGCCCCCGACGAGGTCGCGGAACGGGTTGCCGCTCCCGGAGACCCCGGGGGGCATCTGCTTCACGTTCCCGCAGCTGGGACAGTAGCGCTCGGTCGGAGTCGAATAGAAGCTGCACCGGGGGCAGCGATAGCCGAGCCGCTCCGCGACCGTCGCCGGCGCCTCGGTCGGGGCGATCAGCTCGCCTTCGACGGACCGAGCGGCCTCCCGTTCGCGATAGACTTCTTCCCGGGCGACGACCTCGATACTGGGCCGCTCGGGGTTCTCGGGGTTGTGAACGACCCGGATCTCCGTCCGGGGTCGCTCCAGATGGAGGGCGAGGGCCTGCGCGGTCATCGACTTCCCGATGCCGGGGGGACCCACGAGCAGCAAGTGCCGGCGCTGGTACGCCGCGATGCGGGCGATCTCGACCGCTTTCTCCTGACCGATCACGCGTTCGAGCGGGTCGGTCGGGATGTGGATATCCTCGGTGGTCTCGACCTCGTCGAGCGCGGTCGGGACCCGGTGAGGACTCTCGGTCGCCGGGGTCGTCACGGTACCTTTCGAAAGCCCACGGGAGGCTAATAGGTTCGTCGCGGAGGCCGGCGAAACCGGCTCCGCGACGAGGGGGAACGGTTTCGACGACCTAGCGGGCCGCGCCGGGCGGGCTCAGGTCGGCCTTCGTGAAGACCCGAACGTTCTCGGGCATCTTCCCGACGGGGCCGAGCCGGGTCGCGACGACCGTTGCGATGCCCTTCTCCTGGGCGACGTCGAGCAGACGCTGGCTCACGATGCCGTCAAAGACGACCGCTTTCGCCGGTGCGGCGAGGCCCGCGAGCGCGTCGATCATATCCTTCACGGGAGCTTCGCCGACGATCGCGTCCCCTTCTCCCACGAAGAGGCTCTTCGAGGCGTTCTCCACGCTATCGAGCAGGTCGAACAGGTGCTGCAGCTCCGGGGTCAGCGGCGCCGCGGGGGCCGCCGGGGCCGGCGGAGGCGGCGATGGCATCCGGGCCGGAGGGGCCCTCTCGCGATCCTCCCGGCGGCCGCCGCGATCCTCTCGCCGGTCGTCCCGGCGTTCGTTGCGGCCACCGCCCTCGTCCCCGCGCTCTTCCCTCGGCTCCCGGGTGGAGCCGGTCGACTCGAAGCCGCTCATCTCGAGGTACTGGTTGATGGGGATCTTGTTCCGCAGGCACTTCAGGAGCTGCTTCTGGGTGAGCTCCTCGACCTCGCTCCCGCGCGGAGCACGGGCGACGAAGTCGATGTCCATCGTCTGGAGCATCTCGCGAAGGATCAGCTCACCCGCGCGGTCGCCGTCGGTAAAGACAGTCACCGTCTTCCCGCGCGAGAGGTCCTTCACGGTCTGCGGGACGCTCGTCCCCTCGACCGCGATGACGTTCTTGATCCCGCAGCGCAGCAGGTTCAATACGTCGGAGCGGCCCTCGACGACGATCAGCGCATCGGCCTGGTCGATGTTCGGCCCGCTCGGGAGGTGCTCGGGGCCGTAGCTCGTGATCTCCACGACCTGGACCGCCTTGCGGACGGCCTCGGTGAGGTCGAGGCCGACGCCCTTCGACTCCTCTTGGAGCCGCGCGAGGATCTCCTTCGCCCGCTCGACCACCTTCTGGCGCTTCGAGATCCGGATATCTTCGACGCTGACGATCTCGATCTTCGCCCGGCACGGCCCGATCCGGTCGACGGTCTCGAGCCCCGAGGCGAGGATCGCGGTCTCGACTTGGTCCAGAGACGACGGGATGAGGATCTCGCCCTCGCTCTTCCCTTTGCGGCTGTCGATCTCGACCTCGATGCGTCCGATCCTTCCGGACTTCTGAAGGTCCCGAAGGTCGAGCTCGTCCCCGAGCAGCCCTTCGGTCTGTCCGAACACCGCGCCGACGACGTCGGGCTTGTCGATGACTCCCTCGGCGGCAATGCGGGCTCGGATCTGGTATTTCGCGGCGTTAGGGTCGTTGGTCATGGTTCGATTCTCCTTGAGTTCGGAAAGCGCCCGCGTTCTGCGGGGTCCCGCTCGAGGACGGTCTAGGCGGTACCCGGCTCGCCGGACGATGCGCGGAGATTACGACAAGGCTCGGGGCGGAACATGAGTCGTGATTCCGGATCTCCTGGCGACGTCGGGAGGTGACCTCCTTCGCGTCCCCGGAAGAGTGCTTTCCAGCGACGTTGAGCCGGGGACGGTATTTAAGCGGACCCCTCCGCTCGATGGGGTCCGGAAACTAGGCCTCCACCGGCGGCGCTCGATGCCGGACGAAGCTAACAGTCTTTATATCGGCCTCCTCTACGCGACCTCGGAGACGATTCACATGCCTCGCAAAGCTACGCGCAAGGTCACCGTGGTCCCGGAACCCGGCACGCCCGCTCCCGAGCCTCCGCTCGCCGACGACGACTTCGTCTCGTCGCTCAAGAGCGAGCTCTCGAAGACCCAGGAGGCGGCGACCGCTTCGACGGGCGAGGACCTGACGCACCGGGGGGAGACCAACCGCCGGCTCCTGCAGGACCTATGGGAGGTGCACAACCAGTTCGAAGAGATCTCGGTTCACCTCACGATCGACCCGTCCCAAACCCTCTTCGCGACGTTCACCGAGTACCCCACCAACTGGACGTTCAAGGAGAACTTTGATTTCGGGGCGGTCAAGACGATCGAGCTCGCCGACCGCGCGAGCGGCTGGGTCGGGTTCACGCTTCGATTCTGGTACTACCGTACCCCGGAAGGCTCAACGCACCTGCGCGGGATCTTCGAGTGGTGCGACGGCGAGAGTTACCACCGCTACTCCGGCTGGATGCGGATGATGAGCCAAGCGGTCCTCTACGACAGCGCCGAAGACGACGTTCGCATCGCGGAGCTCCACAAGGTGCTGCGGGATGTCGTGGTCGAATGGTACTCCGCCCACCTTGCGCGCTCCCCCGAGGCGCTCGTCGCCCACCTCAAAGAGAAGTACCCGAAGGGCGCCTCCTACGCGAAGGAGTCGTACCGGTAGGAGCGCCTCCTGCCTTCTCGCGACCCCCGGGCTTAGCTCGGCGGCCCGTGCTCCCGTCCTGTCCGATGGTATCGGCGGGATTGTTCCGGTGGCCCCGTGCCAAATCGATAAGACCGACATCGCCGTGTCCTCCGCATGGCCGGAACGCCCCCCTCCGGCAAGCGGTCGTGGCGTCAACCGGCGGGATACGCCCTCGCGGTGGCGGTCGGGGTGGGGATCGGACTATCCGCGGTCATCATCGCCAACGGCGGGCCGCTGTTGATTCCGACCACTTCCCCGGGCTACATCATCTTCTGGGGAGTTCAGATTGACATCTTCTATCAGAAGGGGACTCCGCCGATTTTCGGACCGAACGAGCAGCAGGGGTGCCCGAGCTGTCCATTGAATCTTTCGGGGGGAACCACCATCACGATCCCGAAAATTCTGACGATGGTGTTTCCCCCGGACACAGCCACGAGCTATTTTCTGAACGTAACGTCGCCGATTCCCTTCGAAGAGTGGGGTTGCTTCTGGAGCGGTACGAGACCCGCCGGTTGGCCCGCCTACGGGTGCCCGTTCACCACGTCGTATAGCCAATCCGGCGGGGTGGGGAATGAGCTAGGCAGCAATTTCATCGAGACCTGGCCGCTGACCCTCGCTGTTCCGAACCCCGCTCCGAATCTCCCCGGGGGGTTCGAGCTCCAGATCGGACTCAACGTGACCGAGACTCCTCAACTACCTAGCACGTAGAACGGACCAGGACCCGAGATATGGTCGAACCCTCGAACCTCCCCGAACAAGCGAGGGAATCCACCCCCTGGACTCCCCCGCTTCCCGCGGTGCCCAGGCCTTCCCGACGCCTTTCGCGACGCCGCTGGTTCGAAGTGGTCGGGGTCGTCGTCCTCGTGGTCGCCGCCTCGCTCACCACGGTGGTAGTCCTCGTTCACACCGGTTGCGCTCTCGGCGGAGAGGTCGGCCTCTTCAACGTTACCGCACCGCAGATGGTGGTGAACATCCCTCAAAACGGCTCGGCGGGGATGTTCCAGAACGCGATGAATTGGACGGTTTCGTCCGGGTCGTTGACGCTCGGGGGGCTCCCCACCCAAGAGCCGACCTCCGGATTCGGCTTTACGGTGACCCACGGGTCCGGCCTCAACCTCCTCGATCGTCAACCGATCTTCGCGGTCTATTCGGCGCACAACGCGACCATGCTCTCCACCACCGCGCGACCGTGCACCCAACCGTACGTGGCCCAGGCGGTCGGGCCCGGGTTCTGCGGGGGCTTCGCCTACGCCGGCTGGCCGATTCCGTACCCGGCCAACGACTCGGTCGAGCCGCACGTTCTGAACGTGAGTTGCCCGGCGATCCCGCTCAAATCGGGTATCAAGTCGGGCGCGTACATGTGGTTCGACAACGCGTTTCCATCGCCTTCGGGGAACGGAGCAACTCCCGGTGTCGTGAGCCTCGACCTCTGTAACTGGACAACCAATTTCACTCACTATGCCTGGGGAGAGGTCGGCATTCCGTTCATTCTCCACGTGCCCGAGCCCGGTCCGGGAATTTCGGTGCATGGGTACGTGAACTGGGAGAGCTGGCTGGGCGGGAACCTCTCGTCGGCAAAATACGTCCTCCCTCCGGGAGCGATGTGGCGGGTGGCGGTGATCGGCGAGTACTCGCTCAGTTACGCCGGGATTCTGCCCCCGGGACTGCTCGCTTTCCAGAGGCTGTCCTGTTGAGACGCCCCATGGGGCGATTCGGCACCGCCCGGGCGACGCCCTGTCGCCCGAGTCTTGAAATAAGACGGGGTTGCTCCGCGAGCGAGCTCTTCGGTGCGCGGTCGGTCCGGACGCGCTCGAAGGGTCAGGGTCGGTCGTGGCCGGCGCGCTGCGCGAGCATCTGGTCGCCTTTTTCGAGGAGCACCACAAGCTCCTCGAGGCGGAGGCCCTTCGGTTGATTCTCGCCGACCGGCAACCGCTCGCACTGTCGCGGGAGCTCCTCGCCCGGTCCGCCGAGGGTTCGCCGTTCGTTACGCGGGAGATGGTCGAGGCCGTGCTCACCGAGCGCGTAGCTCCTCCTCCGCGGGTCCCGGTGTCGGTCGCGGGGCTCGTGCCGAACGCGAACGCTCCCCGTCCGGCGGAGCCATTTGCCCTCCTTAACGAAGGGTTCACCGGACCCCCGGTCGCGAGCCTACCCATCGCCGCGTACGGGACGCTCTTCCAGTCGCGCTACCGGGCGCTCGCGCGGATGCTCCGGGGTCGGCCGGACCTTTCGAACCTCCGCCCGATCCGCGAGCTCCGCTCGAACGAAGGGACCGCGTCGGTGATCGGCATGGTGGTCAGCGTCCGCGAGACTCCCCAACGGCACCACCTGATCGTTACGGTCGACGACGAGTCGGGCTCGCTCGAGGCGCTCGTCCCCAAGGACTCGCCCGGCGCCCGCGTCCCGTTCCTGCCGGACGAGGTGGTGGGGCTTCGCCTCGCCTTCGGGAAGGAGCCGGGCAAGATCCCTCGGGTCGCGCACGTCGAGCGGCCGGACGTTCCGTCCACCCGGCCCCTCGGCCGCTCCGCGACGCCCCGCCGCGCGATATTCCTCTCGGACCTCCACGTCGGCAGCCGGTCGTTCCTCACCGAAAGCTGGGCGCACCTCATCGAGTTCCTCCGAGGTCGCGGGCCGTACCCCGAGCTCGCCGCCTCGATCGACTATGTGGTGATCGCGGGCGACCTCGTGGACGGGATCGGGGTCTATCCGCGCCAGGAGCGCGACCTCGCGATCTCGGACGTGGTGGAGCAGTACACGGAGGTCGGCCGTCGGCTTGCCGAGATGCCGGACCGGCTCACGATCGTGGCGATTCCCGGGAACCACGACGCGGTCTCGCCCGCCGAGCCACAGCCGGCGCTGCCCGCGAACCTCGCGTTCCTCCTGCCGCCCAACGTTCACGCGCTCGCGAACCCTTCGACGTTTGCCCTCTCCGGGGTCGTGGTCGAGGCGTACCATGGCCGTAGCTTCGACGACCTGATCCCGGCGATCCCGAAATCGTCGTACGCGCGCCCGACGGAGGTGATGCGACGGATGCTCGAGATGCGCCACCTCGCTCCGATCTACGGGGACCGAACGCCGCTCGCGCCGCTCCCCCGGGACGGCCTCGTGATCGACCCGGCGCCCGACATCCTCGTCACCGGCCACGCTCACACCTACGGCGTCGACCGGTACCGCAACGTCCTCTTGCTGAACGCGTCCACGTGGCAGGCGGAGACGGAATACCAGCGGATGCGCAACATCTCCCCGGTTCCGGCCCGCGCCGCGGTCGTCGACCTCGCGAGCCTCGGCCTGGTCACGCTCGACTTCTCCGGCGGTCGGCCGACGGTCGGCGGAGGCGAGACGTGAGCCCCTACCCGCTCGAGCCGGCCCGGGCGGTGGGACCGATGCGGCTCGTGGTCACGACGTACCCTTCGCGCGAGGCGGCGCTCGCGGCGGTGGAGGCGGTGCTGAAGGGTCGGCTCGCCGCCTGCGCGAACATCGTGAGCGCTCACTCGCGCTACTGGTGGCAGGGCCGCCTCGAAGCCGCCGACGAGTCGGTCGTCCTGTTCAAAACGGTACCGAAGCGCGTCGGCGCCCTCTTTCGGTTTCTCGAGGTGCACCACCCGTACGACGTCCCCGAGATCGTGGAGGTCGACGCGCTGCGGGTCGGCGCCGGCTACCTACGGTACCTCGCCGCGACGATCGACCCCGAATCTCCACCGCCACCGCTCGGGGGCGGCACTACGCATCGGGCAGCACCGCGAGGCCGGGGAGCGGGACGCCCTCGACGAACTCGAGCGCGGCGCCACCTCCGGTCGAGATGAACTGGAAGCTATTCGCCACCCCCAGGTCGCTCGCGACCCGGGCGCTGTCGCCGCCCGCCGCGACGTGATAGCCCGCGACCGCACCGAGCCGAGCGAGCACCTCCCGCGTACCGTTCGCGAACCGAGCGTCCTCGGCGAGGCCGAGCGGACCGTTCCAGAAGACCGTCTTCGAGCGGGCGAGGACCTCCGCGAACCTCGCCCGCGTGGCGGGACCGACGTCCTTCGCCACCGCGCCCGGCGGAAGATGTCCCACCTCATGGACCGACACCTCCGAGACGCCCGGCTTCTCGACCACGAGGTCCGACGGGAGCACGACCTCGGTGCCGGCCGCGCCGGCCTTATGGAAGAACTCGCCGACGGCCGCCGTGAGCCCGCCCTCGATCGGCGTGGCGCCGAGATGGACGTTCTGCGCGTGGAGGAACGGGAACGCGAGCGCCCCTCCGATCAGCAAAGCGTCCGTGCGGCCGAGGAAACTCGTGAGGAGGGGGAGCTTGTCCGCCACCTTCGCCCCGCCCAAGAGCACGACGTACGGGCGGGCGGGCGACTCGACGAGCTTCGAGAGCTCCCGGACCTCCCGTTCCACGAGCAGTCCGGCGAAGGCGGGCAGTCGCTGGGGGACGCCGACCGTGGAAGCGTGCGCGCGGTGCACCGTCCCGAAGGCGTCCTCGACGAACACCTGGCCGAGGTTCGCGAGCTGGCTCGAAAACCCGGGGTCGTTCGCCTCCTCGCCCGGGTGGAATCGCAAGTTCTCGAGCATCAGGAACTGTCCGTTCTCGAGCTTGGTGGCCAGTTCGAGCGGCCGGGCGCCGACGATATCCTCCGCGAAGGCGACGGGCTGGCCCAGAAGCTCGCTCAGGTGGTGGGCGACCGGCCGCAAGGAGAAGCGGGGGTCCCGCTTGCCGTCCGGGCGGCCGAGGTGGGACATCAGGATTGTGCGGGCGCCCGAGGCGCGTAGGTGGTTGAGGGTGGGCAGCGCCTCCTGCATGCGACGGTCGTCCGCGATCCGCCCCGACGGTTCGAGCGGGACGTTGAAGTCGACGCGTACGAGGACCCGTCGGCCGTGCACGGGCGCGAAGGCAAGGCCGCGTTTTTCCGTCATCGCGCGCAGGGAGGTCTCCGCTACTATGAGGGTTGTGCCCCCGGCCGGGGCCGGGCGGAGAGCGCCGTCACGCGCGCGACGATCGCCTGCGTGGCCGGCAGCTCGAGCCCATGGCGCGCGGCTTCGCGGAGGATCTCCCCCGAAATCGCGTCGATCTCGGTCGTCCGTCCCCGTTCGAGATCCTGGAGCATGCTCGACCGGTTGTCGGCGCTCGCCCGGATGACCCGGTCGAAATCGCGGGTCAACTCCTCGCTCGTGAAGCCGAACCCGGCCGCGCGCGCGACGGCGAGCGCCTCACCGAGGAGTTCGAGGGCCTCGGTGCGCAGGGGCTCTTCGAGGACGGCTCCGTTCTTCACCCCATGCACGGCCGTGACGGGGTTGACGGCGGCGTTGAGCAGCGCTTTCCGCCACACCTCTCGCGCGAACTCCGGGACCGCCTCCACGACTACTTGCGCTCGCTCGAACAGCATCCGGAACAGGCGGGCCGAGCCGGCGGCGGGGCCGGCCTCCCCCGGGACGGGGAGAAGGATCTGCACGAACCCGGTCTCACGAACCTCCCCCGGACCGACCAGGGTCGCCGAGACGAAGTTGACCCCCTGCACGGCGTACGGGGCTACATCCTGCCAACCACCGGCCCGCAGCGCATCCTGGGCGGCCGGTAGGATTCCGAGCCCGTTCTGGAGGAACAGCACCGGGTGCGGGGGTAGCGCCCGCGTGAGCTCGGCGGTCGAGGCGGCAAGGTCGAACGTCTTGGTCGTCACCAGGCTCGCATCCACTTCGAACCCGGCCGGAATGGTCTCCGAGGCCTCCATGAGGACGACCCGTTCCCGTTCCCCCGAGACCCGCAGGCCCCGCGACCGGATCGCCGCCACGTGCTCGGGTCGGCCGACGAGATGTACGGTGAGACCGCCCTCGGTGAGATGTGCTCCAATCAGGCTGCCGACCGCGCCGGCGCCCACGACGAGGATCTTCACGATATCCCCGTGGTCAGCCGAGCCGACGCACGAGGTCAGATAACCCCGGCGCGGCACCGAAGTCCCGCCGCAACAGGGTCAGCAGCCCCTCGTAGTAGTGCGCCTGTTCTTGGGCCTGACGGACTTTGAGGAGAAGGTACTCTTCTTCCCGCCGCAGCTGACCGATCTCGGCCTCCAGCCGCAGCTGGGTCGAGATGAGCTGTTCCTGTCTATCGGTAAGGGGGTGAGCCCGAGGCATAGGTCGGCACGTTCGTTCGGACGTTCGTTCGGGAGCGTTGGTCGATGACGGCGTCCACGGTGATCCGGAGTCGGCTCAGCTCCTTCTTCACGCGACGAAGGCGGGTCTCGAGCCGGCGGCGCTGGTCGCGCGCGTCGTGCAGCGCGTTTTCGAGGACTTCGGCCCGCTTGCGCCACTTGTCCCGTTCTTGGACGCTCAGGAGAATCGAGTCGACATCGACCATCATGGGCGGACGGGAAACGTGACGAATCAAACTTTCGGAGCATGGGCGAGGAGGGCCGGGCGCGCACGTTTAAGCCCGACGGCGACTGGGTGGGGGTCCGGGAGTTAGGTCAATGAGCGCGCTCGAGAAGGTCGTGGTGCTGGGGGCCGGGAACATCGGCGGCTCGCTCGCGCAGCGGCTCGCCGAGATGGACGTTGCGCGCGAGGTAGCCCTCGTCGACATCATCGAGGGCCTTCCCCAGGGGAAGGCGCTCGACATCCAGCAGTCCGCCCCGATCCTTGGCTTCTCGACCCACGTGACCGGCGCGACGAGCCTTGAGGTGCTCCAAGGGGCGGACGTGGTGGTCGAAACGGCCGGGCTCGCCCGGAAGCCGGGGATGAGCCGGTCCGACCTGCTCGAGAAGAATGCGGGGATCGTGAAAGGTCACGCCGAGGCGGTCCGACGTCATTGCCCGGGCGCGGTCGTGGTCGTGGTGACGAACCCGGTCGACGTGATGACCTACTATTTCCGCGAGGTGAGCGGGCTCCCGCCCGCTCGGGTCTTCGGGGAGTCGGGGACGCTGGACACGGCCCGGTTCCGAACGTTCGTCGCGGACGCGCTCCACGTGGCGCCTCGGGACGTCACCGGATTCGTGCTCGGTACCCACGGCGACACGATGGTCCCTCTGCTCTCCCTCACCAGCGTCTCGGGAGTCCCGCTCACGAAGCTGATGCCCCCGGAGCAACTCGGGGCGATCGTGAACCGGACGAAGCAGGGGGGCGCCGAGATCGTGAATCTGCTCAAAACCGGCAGCGCGTTCTACGCCCCCACCGCGAGCCAGGCCGAGCTGGTCGCCGCGGTGGCCCACGACGAGCACCGTCTCCTTCCCGTCGCGGCCCACCTGTCGGGGGAGTTCGGGGAGAAGGATGTCTATATTGGAGTGCCCGTAGTACTGGGGCGGCAAGGCGTCGAGCGGGTCGTGGAGGTGGAGCTCCTGCCGGCCGAACGAGAAGCGTTCCGGGCCAGCGCCGCGGCGGTGCGGGCCGACCTCGAGATCCTCGCCCGGCTCCCGAAGTGAAGGAGGACGACCGATGGCGACCGCGGTTCCTGTCCCAGCGACCGGGGCGGTCGAGTTCGTCGACGTGAAGCGTCGGCTCGGCACGCTGCGCACCACGACGGATTCCGCCGACCACGCGCATATCACGGTGAAGCCGGCGATCTGCGCGAAATGTCCCCACTCCCGCTGCACGTTCGTCTGCCCGGCGGCGTGCTACGAGCGGATCGAAGGCCGCCTCGTGTTCCGCTACGAGGATTGCGTCGAGTGCGGGGCCTGCGATATCGCCTGCGACCAAGGCTCCGTCACGTGGACGATGCCGCGGGGCCCGTTCGGGGTCCGATACGCCTACGGCTGAATCGCCCGACGAGGGCCCCTTCGACGCGCTGCGGTCGGTCGGGGCCCGAGCGGTAGGCGCGCCTACCCTTCCTTGACTTCGTGGATCTCGTCGGCCACGAGGCCGTGCGCCTCTCGGTGGACGCGGGCGGCCGCCTCGGGGTTGGGGGCCTCCACGAGGCACACGATCGTCCCGTTCTGCTCGTCCACCCAGTAGTGGCGATAATTGACGCCGTGCTTTCCCTGGACCTTGAGGTCCTTCGCGTGAGCCTCCGCGACGGCGGCGGCGGTCACGCCTTTCATGTTCTTGTGGGCGTCCATGTAGAGCGGCATCTCGACGCCCGACCGCCTTCGGGTTGATAAACGCTCGGAATCCGCCCACCGGATATCCCAATCCCCGGGGCTTGTCCGATGCCTGTCAAGGGTCACCTTAAAACCCCCAATCTCCGCTCGACCGGGGAGGAGGGCCGACAACGTCCGCCGCGACATCCGCACCCGAGGCGCCACTCCTCTTTCCGTACCGCCCGCGACCGGGCCAGGAAGCGATCCTCCGGGAGGTCGGTTCGCTCGTGCACCGCGGCGGCGCGCTCCTCGTGAACGCTCCGGGAGCGGCAAGACCGTCGCGACCCTCGCCCCCCTCCTCGAGCACGCCGTCCAGGCGGACCACAAGGTGCTCTACCTCGTTCGAACCCACGCCCAGGAGGTCCAGGTGCTCCACGAGACCCGCGCGATCGCGCACCGGCTCGAGCGGCCGTTGCTCGCGATCGGGCTCCAGGGACGCGCCCGTCGCTGCTTCTTGCTCGAGAACGTCGCGGAAGTGAAGGGGGCGACCGCCGAGGAGCACGGGAAGCTCTGCGCCGACCGTAAGCGCGCGACCGAGCGGATGCTGCACGGCGAGGCTCCGGTCACGCCCCCGCCGGAGCTTCCGGAGGGCGGGGAGATCGACCTCACGGACCTCGATGGCTGCCCGTACTACGCCCGGGTCGTCCAAGCGGATTTCGACGCGCTCGTCGAGCGCTTCGAGTCGAAGTTACCGCTCCCGCACGAGTTCGAGGCGTACACCCGCGAAGAGAACCTGTGCCCCTACGAGCTTTCGAAAAAGCTCGTCCCGCGCGCTCGCCTCGTTACCGCTCCGTATGCGTTCTTCTTCCACCCGCACATCCGCCGCTCCCTGCTCGACTGGATGGGCCTTGGGACGGACCGGGTCGACCTGGTGGTCGATGAGGCCCACAATCTCCCGAATCACCTCCGCGACCTAACGACGGTCGCGCTCCCGCTCGAGTCCGTGCGCCGCGCCCGGGCCGAGATCGCGGAGCGCGGGGATTTCCAGCTCCCGGACGGACCCAGCGCGAGTCGGTTCTTCGACATCGTGGTCGCGGCGGTGGAGGAGCTCGTTCACTCGCTCGTGCGGGAGGAGGACGCCATTCTGCCTCCGTCGGTGTTCGAGGATTCGCTGCTCACCGCGCTCGGGGGCACCTCGCACCGTCTCGACACCTGGCTCGGGGCGCTCGCGACCTGGGGGGAGAACCTGCGGGACGAGCGACGGCGCGAGCGCCATCTCCCCCGCTCCTGGGTCCACACGGTCGCCCTCACGCTGCTTTCGTGGCCCCAGCTCGACACCCCGTCGTACGTGAAGGTAGCTAGCCGGACCCCTCGCCCCGCGCTCGAAGCGTTCGCGTTGGACGCGAGCGTCCCGGCGAAGCCGATCCTCGACTGCCACCTCTCGGTGCACCTATCGGGGACGCTCGCCCCGCTCGCCGAGTACCGCGACTCCCTGGGTCTCGGCGAGAAGGCCCACCTCTTGGATGTCCCCTCGTACTTCCCCGTCGAGAACCGCCGATACCTCTACGACCCGAGCGTGACGACCCGGTTCGAGGAGATCCGCAACGACCCCCGAGCGGTCGCCCGGCTCGCCGACCGCCTGGTCGAGGTGCTCGAGACCCTCCCGGTGAAGACCGCCGTGTTCTTCCCGAGCTTCGACCTCCTCCAGAAGGTCCTCGAGGCGGGGCTTCAGTCCCAGCTCCCGGGCAACGTGTTCATCGAGTACAACCGTGTCCCGATGGGCGACCTGTGGCGGTCGATCGAAGGGTGGAAGAAGGACCCGGAAGGGACCGTTCTCCTGGGGGTGGCCGGGGGCCGGCTCTCGGAAGGGATCGACTACCCGGACGAAGAGCTCGAAGCGGTCGTCCTCGTGGGAATCCCGTACCCGCGGCCGACCGCGAAGCGGGAAGCGTTGCGGCTGTTCCTCGATGCGTCCACCGGGAAAGGGTGGGAGTACACGGTCGACGCCCCCGCCCAACGGGCGATCCTGCAGGCGTGCGGGCGCATGATCCGTTCCGAGAACGACCGCGGCATCGCGATCGTGCTCGACCGCCGCGCCACCACGTTCGCGAAGGTCCTTCCGGGGCTCGCTCCGGTCGGGGACCTCGCCGCGACGACCCGGGCGTTCTACGGCCGTCGCGCGCGCTGGTCCCGAAGCGCCACGCCCGCCCCACCGCCGCCCCCGCGGCCGTCCTCCCACGGGGGGAGCGACTCCCCAAACCCATAAGTGGCCGTTCGGCGGCTACGGGGAGGCCGTGATCATCACCCGGACCCCGCTGCGCGTCAGCTTCGCCGGCGGCGGCACCGACCTTCCGGCCTTCTACCGAGCGTACGGCGGCGGCGCGGTCACGAGCGCCGCGATCGACCGGTACATCCACGTCCTTGTGAACGAGAAGTTCGACCGGTCGATCCGCGTGGCGTACTCGAGAACGGAGAACGTCGACCGGCTCGAGGACCTGCAGCACGGGCTCGTCCGCGAGGCGATGCGCGTCACCGGGGTCCACGACTCCCTCGAGGTCCACACGATCGCCGACATCCCCTCCGAGGGCACCGGCCTCGGCTCGTCCTCCACGCTCACGGTCGGGCTGTTGAACGCCCTGTATGCGTACCGCGGCGTCCTCAAGGACCCGGCGGAGCTCGCCGAGGAGGCGTGTCGGATCGAGATCGAGCGGCTCGGTGGCACGCTCGGCAAGCAGGACCAGTACATCGCCGCGTTCGGCGGGATCGAGCATTTCGACTTTCGTCCGGACGACTCGGTGCGGGCCTCCCCCATCCCCCTCTCCACGACCCACCGTCTCGAGTTCTCCGACCACCTCTCGCTCTTCTACACGGGGGTCACCCGCAAGTCGGAAGGGATCCTCGCCGAGCAGAACTCCCGAACGGCCGTGAACCGCCAGGCGCTCGAACGGATCCGGGAGCTGGCCGGTCTCGCCCGCACGGCGATCGTCCGTCGGGACTGGGCGGCGCTCGGAGGCGTCCTCGACGAGGGCTGGCAATTGAAGCGCCGCCTCTCCGACGGCATTTCGAACCTGACGATCGACCGGCAGTACGCCGCAGCGAAGGAGGCCGGAGCGTACGGCGGCAAGATCACCGGTGCCGGCGGAGGCGGTTTTCTCCTCCTCCTCCACCCTCCCGAACGGAGCCGTCAAATAGCGGACGCCCTGTCGCCGATGGCGCGGCTTCCTGTGCGGATCACGCCCGAGGGCTCGCGGATCCTGTTCGTGGGACGATGACCGACCTCGCGACCCTCCCCGGCTACGTTCAGAAATACGTCCGGGAGGCGCACGCGGCGATCGATGCGCCGTATTTCGTCGAGGCCGTGCAGAAGATCGCGACCATCCTGCTCCAAGCTCGCGCCGACGACCGGACCGTCTTCTTCTTCGGGAACGGAGGAAGCGCGTCGACCGCCTCCCACTTCGTCACGGACATCGCGAAGGTCGCGGGCGGCACCGGGGCGAAGGGGCCCGGCAAGCGATTCCGCTGCCTCTGCCTCAACGACAACGTGCCCGGCGTCACCGCGTGGGCGAACGACGTGAGCTACGCGGCCATCTTCGCCGGACAGCTCCATGCGCTCGCCGTGAAAGGCGACGTCGTGGTCGCGATCTCGGGGAGCGGCAACTCACCGAACGTCCTCGAGGCGGTGCGCGCCGCCCGGGCGATGGGGCTCACGACGGTCGGGCTCACCGGCATGGGCGGCGGCCAGCTGAAGGACCTGGTCGACGTCGCGCTCGTGGTTCCGTCGAACAGCATGCAGCACACCGAGGACACGCACCTCGTTACCCTCCACGTGCTCACCGCGTACCTGCGCGACCAGCAGCCCGTCCGCGACTGATGATCGTCCGTGTCCGGGACTACATGATCCTGGAGGTCGAGCATCTCCGCTCGACCACCACGATCCGGGACGCGATCGGGAAGGTGACGAAGAGCCGACACCATGGGTTGCCGGTGACCGACGACTCCGGCCGGCTGGTCGGCTTCGTGAGCGCGAAGGAGCTGCTCCGTCACGTCACCGAATCGGACACGCCGATCGCGAAGATCATCCGGCCGGGCACCTATACGGCGTCCCCGGACACGGGGCTCGACGACGCCGCCCGGATCATGTTCCGCCTCGGTCTCCGCGACCTTCCGATCATCGACGAGCAGGGGAAGCTCTGCGGGATCCTCTCGAACCTCGACGTCGTCCGCTCGCACTTCGAGCGGGCATCGCCGATGAAGGCGGATACATTGAAGCGCCTCCTCGCGGACCGCTACGGCCTTCCGTTCTCCGCGCGTCGGGGCATCGTCCCGATCTCGCAGCTCACCCCGACCCAGTGGAAGGTGTTCGAGGACGAGCTCGAGGGCCGTCGCTACGAGCTCGAGCGGGGGTTCGCGGAACCGGTGCTGGTCGTACAGAAAGGCGACAAGTGGATCCTCGTCGACGGCCACCACCGAGCGCTCGCGGCGCGGGAGATGGGGCTCACGCAGCTCCAGGCGTTCATCCTCACCTGCGACCGCCCGGAGGAGTTCGCGACCAAGGAGACCGGCTTCGAGCGGATGGCCGCCGACCACCACCTCCGCACGGTCTCCGACATCGAGATCGACCGGTCGAGCCACCATCCGCTCATCGAGGTCACGACGCAGCTTCTGCGTCGGTTCGAAGGCGGAAGCGCCCCCGAGAGTTCCTCCTCGGTGCCCTGACGGACCCCGTCACGACGAACCCTGGTCGGTCGGTACCGGGGCGATAAGAAGGTCGCGCTCCGTCGGACCCGCCGGCGATGGAGTTTCCGGTCCCCTCCCTCCTGTTCACGACCTCGCTCGTGCCGTTCGCGGTTATCGCGGTCTCGATGATTGGCATCACGGTCTTCCTGCTCGGCAAGGTGCTGCCCGCGAACGGGGCGCCGCCGCTCGTCACGCAGATGGTGCTCGCTCTCGCCGTCCTCGGGGGCGGCAGCGTGCTGCTGCTGTCGCTGCTGTTCGTATTCCTCAACCCGAACGGGACGGAGTCGTGGACGTTCGTCCTCCTCGCGTTCAACTTCATGATGATGTTCCCGGCCGGGATCTGGTTCGTCGGGCTCGTGCTGTTTCGGGACCGGCGGGTGGACCCCCGGGGCTGGTTCTGGCCCGTCACGCTCGCCCTCGTCGCGACCGGTTCCGAGGCGCTCATGGGGGTGTTGTTCTCCTACGGGGTCGTGGGGGGCCCGACCTCGACCGTGCCGGCGCTTGCTACGGGCCTCTCGTCGGTCTGGTTCTTCTGGTCGATGGCGGCGATCATGGCCGCACTGCTCGTCTGGGCACCGCTCGGTGTCGTGGAGCGGTACGCCTTGCTGACGCTCCTCGGCGCCTCGGTGTTCGCCCCCTGGGTTACTTCCTTCCCGTTGGTGGGAGGCCTCCTGATGGCCGGATGGATGTCCGTCGCCTTCGTGGCCCTCGCCCGGGCGCTGCTCCGGGGCCGGGTCCATCCCGACGAAGGCCCGGTCCTCGTCGCCGTGGCCGCGGCGTTCCTCGCGATGACCGCCGCGGGACTTCTCGTGACCATCACGGCCGGCTCCGTCCTCGCCGTCCTCACGTTCGGCGTGCTGATGGGCGTCATCATGGGCGTCGAAGCGGCGTACTTGATCCGTCGGTACTACCGGGGTCGCATGGCCCGGCCGTGGCTAGCCCGCCCGGTCGACGCGGACGATGCCGCCGTGGCGGCAGCGATGAGCCCCACCGGCAACGAGCTCGGGTCCCGGCCCGGCGAACGCCCGACCCCCGAACCGTAGCGGGAGGCGCGCGACCTCGCGGCACAAGACTCGTACACTAGTCATATCAACCATATCTAGGTCGGAGCGCCGTCAGGGGTTTTTGTGACCGGCGGCGCGCCTCGACGTTCTCGGACCCTGCGTCGGTCGCTCCCGTGGTTCGTGGGGGCCGCGCTGCTCCTGTCGGTCGGTCTACCGTCCGCCGCGGCGATCGCCGTGGCCCCGGCGATGCCCGAGGTCGGTCTCGCCCACCCTCTGGCCAGCGTAAGGAACGTGACGGTGAACCTCACCGACCAGCCGTCGTTCAGCCCGCAGTTCATTACCATCCCGGCCGGCAGCTCCGTCGTGCTCCATCTCGTGAACACCGGGCTCCTCAACCACACCTTCACGCTCTCGAAGACCCCGAACGTCCGGATCCCCGCCGGTCTCACGCCGGCTCAGCTCGACTCGTTCTTCGCCCGGAACGGGACCCTCGCGAACGTCTCGCTCGGACCCGGCGGTCAAGGCTGGGCGAACCTGACGTTCAACGCCTCGGAGGGGTTCGACTCGTTCGAGTTCGCCTCCATCGTCCCGTACCAGTTCCAAGCGGGGATGTGGGGACTGCTCAATCTATCGTCCACCGCCCCGGGCCTCGAGCTGAGCGAGAACACGACGAACGCCCCGGGGTTCCTCCCGGACGTGCTCGGAGCTAGCCCGGCCCATTACCCGATCGTGATCGCCGTGCTGGTCACGAACCAAGGCTCGCTCGGCCACACCTTCACGCTGGTCCCCCAGTCGAACGTGACGCTGTCGCCCACCAACTACACCGCTTACTTCGCCGTGCACGCCCCGCTCGCAAGCGTCAACGTTCCGGCCCTCACCGGTGGGAGCGTCTGGGCGAACTTCACAATCACCGCCCCCGGCGTCTACGAATACATCTGCGAGATCTCGGGCCACTTCGCCGCGGGGATGTACGGGTTCCTCTACGTAGGCGTCCCGGTGCCGGCCCCGCCGCCCGCTCCCAGCACCGCGATCGTGGACAGCTGGGTGCTCATCGGCTCGGTGGTCCTCATCGGGATTGGGGTTGTGTTCGTGGCGGTCGCGGCCCTCGCCGGCCGGTTCCCGCCCCGCTCGAGCCCGCCCGGACATCACCCTTAGGCCCGCCGTGGCCGGGAATCCCGCCGGCGGTGGCCCACCCGCTTACGAGACCTCGAGGAAGGAACGCATCGTGCCGTGGAACGTTCCACAGAACTCGGTGCACTGAATGAGGTAGGCCGTTCCCGGGGCGACGTCGGGCACGGTGAACGCGAAGTGATTCACCCGATCCGGAATCGCGTCGATGCGGACCCCGAGCTGCGGGATGTTGAACGAGTGGATGACGTCGGCCCCGGTCACGTTGACCTGAACGGTCGCCCCCGGCAGCGCCCATAATGCGCAGTTGTTGATCGTGTTGGTCGCGGCGTCGTAGTCGGAGCTGCAATTGGTGCCGTTCGCCGGGTAATAGAACTGCCAATACCACTGGTGCCCGGTCACATCCACGTACTCGGTCGGGTCGGACGGCAATGCGTCCAAGTGGTAGACGAGGATCGTCGAGTAGACCGCGACCCCGGTGATGAGCGCTACGGTCGCGAGCGTCCAGGCGACTTCGAGCTTGCTAACCATAGCGTCGGTTCTTCACCTTCGGGTCCCGGAATTTCCAGATCGAGTAGACGAGGAAGGCGAAGGTGACGATCGCGCCGGCCGCGGAGATGGCGACCATGATCCAGACGAGCGCATTCGTTTGCTGAAGGTTCGTTTCACCCGAGGCCCAGAACTTGGGAAGCGCGGCTGCGACAGACCCCGCGCTGGCCATCACTGCCGGCCGAGCGCTGAACCGCACGAGGCTAGGGGGAGGCCCGAGCTACATATTCCCCGCGTACGAACCGGAAACGTCGGGCGGCCCGGCCCGGGAATCGGCCGGAGCCCCCCCGGGTTCGTACATAGGGGCTTTGAACCCCACCCGCCGTCCCGCGGGCGATTCGCGTTTCGTCCGGTGAGGGCATGAAAACGGGGGATGGTCGAGCTCGCGTCGTGGCCATCGTGCTCGGCGTGCTCCTCATGCTCGGGCTCTTCGCGGGTCTCGAAGTGGTCCGACCGGTCGCAGGCCAGCCGACGAGCGCGGCCGGGGCGACCAGCATCGCCGTGACGGCCACGAGCGGCTATTCCTTCGACCCGAACACGTTCGAGAACGTTGCGACCAACTCCACAATCTCCGTCACCTTCACCGACGGCTCGGACCTCGCCCACACGTTCACCATCATCGGGCGGGAAGGATGGGTCATCCCCTCGAGTTATTCCAACACTCAGATCCTCGCGCTCGCCTACGGCGAGCACCCGAAGAATCTTGTGAACGTCAACGTCACCGGGAGTGGCGACGTGGCGTCGGCAACGTTCAACTCGACCGGTCCCGGGTGGTACGAATTCATCTGCACCGAGGGCGGCCATTTCGCGCTCGGGATGTACGGGTTCATCGCCTTCGGGATCGCCCTGCCCTCAAACCTCACCGTCTCGAGCGGCCTCCCCGGCCCCGGCGCGGCCCTGTTCATCATCATCGGGACGATCGTCACCCTCGTCGTCGTCACCATCATTCTCGCCTTCATCTTCGGCCGGCGCAAGGGCGCCGAGCACGAGATGCCGCCCGAGCGACTCGGGTACCCCGAGCCGACGCGCGGGGGCGAGCCGTTGCCGCCGGGCCCGGACGAACCCCACCACGGCTGACGTGCGCCCCCGGCGGGACGACCGGAAACGTCGCTCAAGTAGGAACACAAGCTTCAAAAAGGGAACCTCAGTTGCCTACGCAACCTGTAGTAGGTTTGGGGCGGTCGAATGGCGTGGGGAAACCCGAATCGAGAGCGACGTGTTCTGAAAGCCGGCCACTCCTCTATCGCGGTGACGCTGCCGAAACCGTGGGCGGAGGCGATGAACCTGCGGCCGGGCGACCTGATCGTTTTCGACCAGAACGATGACGGTACACTCTACCTGAAACCGGCTCCGCCGCCGACCGGAGACGTCCCCGTCGCGCCGTTCGTCGTCCAGGCCCGGTCGTTCGACACGCCGGGGGTCCTCGCGCGCTTGATCGTGGGGGCGTACCGAGTCGGACACGACGCGATCGAGATCCGCGCGGACGTGCCGCTCGCTCCGGAGCGCATCGAGGAGCTGCACCAGGCGGCCCGGGGCCTCCTCGGCGTCTCGCTGGTCGCCCAGGAACCGAACCGGGTCGTGCTACAGAATTTCATCGACCCTTCGAAGTACGGGCTTCCCCAGCTCGTCCAACGGGTCCGGATGATCCTCCTCGCCTTCCTCGAAGAGATGGAGGACGTGGTGCAGAAGCGCGCCCGGAGCCGGCGCCTCGGGACCCTCGAAGAAGAGTCCGCGAAGGTGCTCGCGCTCCTCGTGCGCCAGCTGTTCCTCGCGAGCCGGGACTGGTCCCTCGCCCGACGGATCGGGAGCCCGGACCCGCGGCAGCTGCTCGAGTGGCGGGTCGTCGTGCACGCCCTCGAAGAGCTCGCCGACCTGTTCGGGGCGACGCTCCGCACGCTCAACGAGGACGCGCCGCGGCTACCCGACGCGGGGGCCAGCGCGCTGTGCGAGTACCTGCCCGAGCTCAAGGACCAGATGAAGGGCGTCTTCGACGCCCTCGTGCGCCCCTCCCTCGACCGGGCGTGCGAGGTGTACAACCAGGGGACTCAACGGGCGAACGCTCTCCCGCTCGGCAACGGACGGGGCCGCGGTGCGCGCCCGCCCGCGAGCGTCCGCACCGCCACGCTCCTTCTGGAACGCGGCGCGGGCTGCCTAACCCTGCTCGCGCGGATCGCGATTGACCGGGCCGTCGCGGGCGGGACCGACACGATCCTCGTCGAGGCCGCCTAAGGGCCCGAGGCGGGGTTTATCTCCGCCGGGTCCGGACTGTCCCAACGAGTTGAGCTGTCCCGTACGAACCTCATATCGGAGATACCCCGGTGCTCGGCTTGGGTAGCCGATGTTCGATTCGATCGACGACTGGTTGATCATAGCCGTAGTGGCCGGGATTCTGTTCTACGGGTCATCGAAGATCCCGCAGTTCGCGCACAGCCTGGGACGCTCGCTCGGCGAGTTCAAGAAGGGCCGGCTGGAGGTCGAGCGCGAGCTCGCGTCCGAGCAGGCGGCGAACTCGAAGGCGCCCGCACCGTCGGGTCCGGCGCACTAGCCGGGCGGTGCGGACCGGCATGCGCGGGCGGGACGCAACAGGAGGGACCGGGATCGCACCGTTTCCGAGCCGCAGGCGGGCCGGGACGGGGAACCCTTGACCGATGGGCGACCTTGACCGACTCCTCGGGATCCTTTCGGAGGCGAGGTATCGCCTGGTCCGGGTCGCCTGGGTGCTCGGCCCGCTGTTCGGCTTTCTCCTGTTCTTCGAGCTGAAGCCGGTGGTTGTCGTCCTCCCGGGGCTCGGCCTTGCGGTCCCGTTCGCCTACCCGTGGCCGAACCCGTTCTACAACGTGAGCGCCCAGGTGTTCCTCGCCATGGTGGCGTGGATGCTGCCGCCGGGGGTCCAGCTCCTCAACATCGGCGTCGGCGACTCGATCCTCGTGCAGATGGAGATCGGGATCCTATTGACGATCATCCTCGGGATGCCGTGGATCGTGCACGAGGTCGGGGCGTTCCTCGTGCCGGCGCTCCGGAAGAACGAACGCGCGCTGATCCGCCAGGTCGGGATTCCGGCGACCGTACTGTTCGCGGTCGGGACGGTGGCCGGGGTGTTCTTCCTGACGCCGTTCACGTTCCGTCTCCTGTTCCTCTACGTCTCCGCGATGCGTCTCGCCCCGGTGCTGGGCGTGCAGGACTTCGTCACGTTCGCACTCGTCTATTCGCTCGCGTTCGGCGTGGTGTTCGAGCTCCCCGTCTTCATCTACGCCCTGACCCGGCTCGGGGTGGTCAAAGCCGCGGCGTGGCGGAAGCACTGGCGGGGGGCGGTGATCGGGGCGCTGGTGTTCGGCATGGTGGTGACGCCGGACAACTCCGGGATCACGATGATGCTGATCGCGATGCCGATGGTCGGCCTGTACCTCGGGGGGTCGTATTTCGCCGGGCGCTGGGAACGGCGTCGGGACGCTACGGTCGAACGGCCGCGCGGCGCGGTCGGGGCGGGGTGAGGTCATGGCGTTGTTCTCGGACGTGGACTGGGTGATCATCGCGGTCGTCGCGGCGTTCTTGCTCCTCGGCAAGGATAACGCCGGCACCCTACGCACGCTGGGGCGCTGGTACGGTCGAGCCCTACGGATGAAACAGGAGTTGCTCGGCGAGCTCACGAAGGCCGTGGACCTCCCCACGGCGCCCGGTCAGCCGCTGTCGATCCGGGGAGCGATCCTCGGGATCGACCCTCCCGCGACGCACGTGAGCGGCATTCCGGCGGCCGTCCGGGTGCCGCCGACGGTGCCGTTCACGCCGAGCTACGACCCCACCGTACCTTGGACCGGGGGATATCCGGTGCCGACCTGGTCGACGACCGCGCCGCCGGGGCCCGAGGACCGGGAGGCCGGACGATGAGCGGACTCACGCCGGACCAGATCGTGACGCTCACGCAGATCCTCGTGATCCTCATGGGGATCGGGATCATCTGGGCGGTCTACCACGGGAGCGAGCACGCCGAGCTCCCGGGGGATAGCCGCATCCCCGACCCGAGCCAGGTGGACGACACGGTTCCCGACACGCGCGGCAGGAGCCTCGGATGAACGTCGGGTTCGACTGTCGAGAGGCGTGCCCGTGGTCCACCCGTCGGGACCCGGCGCTCGACTTCCCCGTCGGCCAGGTGCGACGGTTCACCGCGTCGAACGGCAACGAGGAGAATGGTGACGTCGACGAGACGAAACGCAACGTGCTGAAGCTCCTCGCCGTCGGGGGCCTCATCGGCGCGGGGGCAGGCGGGCTCGTCGGCGGAACCCTCCAATACATCCAGCCGCCGGCGATCGGACTATCGAGCTACCCGAGGGTCCAGCTCCTCGACGTCGACGGCTCCGCCCTCACGGTCGCCAAGGTCGAGACGGAGTACAACGTCGGCACTTCGGAGCTCTACCTCTTCAACTACCCGCTCCGCAACGAGCCGAACTTCCTCCTCAACCTTTACCCGGCGAATGGGAACGCCCCGAGCGCGACGAACCCCGGCGGGCAGAACGTCCCCGGGGGCATCGGCACGCGCGGGTCGATCGTCGCGTACAGCGGGATCTGCCAGCACCTCGGCTGTCCGGCGCCCGCGATCGCGTTCTACCCGCCGGGCACGTGCCCCAACACCCCGGGCGGGAAGGTGTTCTACATCCACTGCTCCTGCCACGGGTCGACCTACGACCCGGCGAACGCCGCGTCGAACCTGACCGGGCCCGCCGTGCTTCCGCTCCCTCAGGTGATCCTCCAGCCGGACGCGTCCGGGAACATCTACGCGACCGGGATGACGGCGTCCAGCCCACCGGTGAACGGGCACATCACCACCCTGCAGGGGGACTACGGCGTCGGCACGACGAGCCAGGTCGTGAAGGAGACGCCCGTCATTCTGTGCAACTTCCCGACGTAGGAGGGACGGCGGTGGGGTTCTCGAACTGGTACAATCGCACCCTCAACCGGATCTGGGGGTTCGTCGAGGACCGCACGGGGATGCGGAAGTGGGCGCTCCGCCCCCAACCTGCGTTCACGTTCAAGCCGTCGTACTGGACGGGCGCGTTCGTCGCCACCGCGTTCTTCTACCAGGTCGTCTCGGGCGCCCTCCTCCTGCTCTACTACCAGCCGAGCACCGCCCCGACGTTGACCGCGTGCGGCCAGGCGGTCGGGACGTACTCCGTCGCCCCGGCCGCGTGGTGCTCGACGTACTACATCATCAGCTCGGTACCGATGGGTTCGCTCCTTCTCACGACGCACCTCTACGGCGCCTACGCGATGATCTTCCTCATGTTCGTCCACTTCTTCCGCGGTTACTACGTCGGCGTCTACAAGTCGCCGCGCGAGTTCTCCTGGATGGTCGGGACGCTCCTGATGGTCGTGACCCTCGGGATGGGGTTCACGGGCTATCTCTTGCCGTACACCCAGCTCTCCTACAACGCGACGAACGTCGGGCTCGTCCTCGCGATCCGACTTCCGACCGTCGGTCCTCTCCTCGCGCCGTTCATCTTAGCGGACGGCACCTCGCAAGGGCTGCTGTCCCGGATGTTCGACGCTCACGTGGTGCTCCTACCGCTCGCGCTCGCCGGGCTCCTCTACGCGCACATCGCGCTGTTCGAGTCGCACGGGATCGCGCCGCCGGCCACCTCCGACCCGCTCCAACGCCGACGGTTCACCGAGAAGGAGGACAAGCAGCACGTCCCGTTCTTCCCGCACATCCTCTTCTACATGCTGAAGTGGGGCGCGCTCTACATCGGGATCCTGTTCGGGATCGCCGCGCTCTGGCCCTGGTCGCTCCCCACGTACGTCGGGAACACCGCTGCGATCGGCGTGGTGACGGAACCGGATTGGTACTTCCTCTGGCTGTTCAAGTTCGTCGATTTCCAGGGCGTCACGCCGGTGGTGGCGGTCGGCATCTCGACCGCGCTCCTGCTCTACTTTTTGTTCCTGCCGTACCTCGACCGCTCGAAGCGTACCCATCCTCGCGACCGGCCGCTGTTCATCTGGGCGGGCACGTCGCTGCTCGAGTTCTTCATCCTGATGACCGTCTGGGGCGGCGAGACCCCCGGCGTCCAGATCACGCTCCCCACGGTCGCGATGACCCTCGCCCCGATCTTCCTCGTGAACGCGGGGGTGATCGCGCTGTTTTACTGGCGCTACCGCCTCTCGTATAAGCGGCGCCTCGCGGCCCGGCTCTCCCCGTACCCGGGCACCTACGGCACCGCCGGACCGTCGGGGTCCACGGCCGTGACGACCTCGGAGGTGAAGAACCTTGAGTGAGGCGGACGACGCACCGAAGTGGCGCACGAACGTGATCTGGGGGGTCCTCGCGGTCCTCCTCGTCTTCGGGAGCGTGGGGGCGGCGACGTTCGTCTACGGCCTCACCTGGGTCTTCGCGGGGGCGTGGGTCGGGCTCGCGGTCGCGGCCGTGGGAGCATTCGTCGCGTTCCTCGCGTTCCTCTTCATGGCCGGCATCCTCTACCGGATCGACCGGTACCGCGGTGTCAACGGACGGAGGGTCGAGCTGTTTGAGTAGCCCGTCCCCCGCCGAGGTTCGGCGGTTCCGCAACCGCCTCCTCGACATCTACACCGCGGTGACCGTGCTCATGCTGCTCGGGATCGTCGTCCTGATCGTCTACGCGATCCGCCTGGGTCCCCTCACCAGCCCGGGCGCCGAGCAGTCGTTCGGCTACGCGGTCGCGCTGATGTTCGTGATGGGCGCGGTGATCTTCCACGTCGTCGACCGGACGTACCGAGTCTGGCCGCTGGGACGCCGCATCCAGCCCGCCTGGCCGGGCTACGTGACGGTCGAGTCGGAGATTCGGTTCTTCAAGATCCTGATCGTCGTCGCCGCCGCGGCGGCGATCGCGTACATACTAGGGGGACTTATTGCATGACGCCCCCGGGGGGGCCATGTCCGACCTGACCGTCCCGATCGTCGCGGTCGGTCTCATCGGAGGGCTCGCCACCTTTCTCCTCTGGGCCTTCACCTACCACGGGAAGTGGCTCGTCCCGACGATCAAGAAGTGGATGTTCACCACCGACCACAAGCGGATCGGGCTCATGTACATCACGATTGGATTCGTCTTCTTCTTCATCGGCGGGATCTACGCGAGCCTAATCCGCACCGACCTCGGGTTCGTTCAGGGGTTGGGCCTCAACCCGCAGACGACCCTCGGGATCACCCCGGACGTCTACTCGACCCTGTTCACGATGCACGGGGTCCTGATGGTGTTCATGTTCGTCATGCCGACCCTCGCCGGGTTCGGCAATCTCCTCGTCCCTTCGATGATCGGCTCGCGCGAGATGGCGATGCCGAGGATCAATGCGATCGCATTCTGGCTGATCCCCCCGGCCGGCGTGGTTCTCATCCTGTCGAACGCGAACGTGGGTTGGACCGGGTACGTACCCCTCTCCGTCCAGGCCCCCGGGATCGGCGTCGACCTCTGGATCCTCGGCCTCCACGTCCTCACGGTGTCGTCGATGCTCGGCGCGGTGAACTTCCTCGTCACGATCCTAAAGCACCGTGCGCCCGGCGTCCACTACTGGAACATGCCGCTCTTCGTCTGGGCGACCCTCATCAACTCGGTCCTCCTCATCTTCGCGCTCCCGTCGCTCTCGATCGGCCTCACGATGGTCCTCTCGGACCGGAACTTCGGCACCCACCTCCTCGCGGCAGCGAACGGGACCCCGCTCGGCGGGGCGCTGCTCTACCAGAACGTCTTCTGGTTCTTCGCCCACCCCGAGGTGTACATCATGGTCCTGCCCGCCTTCGGGATCATCTCGACCGTCCTGCCGAAGCTCGCGCGCAAGGACATCTTCGGCTACGGAGCGATGGCGGTCGCCCTCGGCGTCTTCGCGGTGCTCTCGTTCGCGGTCTGGGAGCACCACATGTTCGTCACCGGCATCTCGACGAACGTACGGTTCGTCTTCATGCTCGCCACGATGGCGATCGCGGTCCCGTCCGCGGTGAAGACGTTCAACTGGGTCGCGACGCTCTGGGGCGGCCGGATCTGGATGGCGCTCCCGATGTGGTTCTGCGTCGCGTTCATCACCGGCTTCGTGATCGGCGGCCTGTCGGGGCTGATGCTCGCCTCGATCCCGATCGATTACCTCTACCACGGGACGTACTTCGTGGTCGCCCACTTCCACTACATCCTGCTCGGCGGGACGTTGATGGCGGTCTTCGCCGGGATCTACTTCTATTTCCCGATCATCACGCGCCGTTGGTACAACCAGGCGCTCGGCCAGGTCCACTTTGTCCTCACGTACGTCGGGGTGAACCTGATGCTGTTCCCGATGTTCCTGCTCGGCGCCGAGGGGATGCCGCGGCGCGTCTACGAGTACCTCTGGACCGGGAACTTCCAGCTCCTCAACTTCCTCTCGTCCGTCGGGGCCCTCATCATCGGCGTGGGGCAGCTCGTCTTCGCGTTCAACATGGTCTATAGCTACTATGCGGGCGAGCCCGTAACGACCCCCGACCCGTGGGGCGAGGAGCTCGCGGTGAAGATGACGGGACCGGTCACCGCGCCGTCGCCGCTGCGGGTGCCGACCCCGATTCCGACCGCGGCGGGGACGGAAGGGCCGTAGGGGGAGGACGATGCGCGGGCACGACCTCTTCCGATACGCGGCGATCGTCTCCTGCATCCTCTGCTACACGACGATCCTGCTCGGGGGCAACGTGATGGCGAGCGACAGCGGCCTCGCCTGCCCCGACTGGCCGTCGTGCTTCGGGAACGGGAACTTCCTGCCGGCGTTCCAGGGCGGCGTCGCGCTCGAATGGAGCCACCGGGTGAGCGCGTTCTTCCTCTCCTCCGCGATCCTTGTCCTCGCGCTCCTCGGTCTGGCCTACGAGCGGCAGCGCCGGGTGCTGATGCGGATCGGGCTCCTCGCCCTCGGCCTCGTCGTGACGGAGGCGCTGCTCGGCGGCCTTGTGGTCGAGAGCCAGCTCCGGGTCGAGTTCGTTCTCGTCCACCTCGCGGTGGCGACCGCACTGTTCGGGATCCTACTCATCCTCGTCCTCCTGTCGAACCTTCGCGAGCTTCCCCGCCGCTGGCTCGACTGGGCCCGCCGGGCGGCGGATGAGCGCGCGCCCGCGCCGCGGCCCACCTTCTCGAGCTTCCCGGACGAGCCGCGCGGGGCGCCCGGCGCTCCCCGTGACGCTCCGCAGCGCGGGTGACCCATGGGCGTGAACGCGTTCGCGCACCCGACCGCCGAGGGAACCTCGCCGACCGCGCCCGCGGAGGACACGCTCGCACACCCGCTCGGCCCCGCGGACTATCTGCCGCTCGCGAAGCCCGAGATCACGCTGCTGATCTGCCTCGTCGCCGTCGGCGGATTCCTGCTGGCCGCGCCGCTCGCGGTCGATTTCGTACGCCTCGGAATCCTGGTCGGAACGGGGGCGAGCGCTTCGGCGGGGGCGGCGATGCTGAACCACTTCCTCGACCGGGACCTCGACCGCCGGATGAAGCGGACCCGGGGCCGCCCGCTCGCGAACGAGCACGTTCTCCACGGCTCGAACGTCGCGGTCGTCGGGCTCGCGCTCCTCGCGGTGGGGATCGGGTTCGCGACGTGGCTTCTGAACCCGCTCACCGGCTTCTCAATCTTCCTCGGCGGGGTCACCTACGTCGGCATCTACACGTTCTGGCTGAAGCGTCGCTCGAGCTGGAACATCGTGATCGGCGGGTTCGCGGGGAGCGCGCCCGCGCTCGCGGGCAGCGCCGCGGCCGTCGGGGCGTGGACGCCGGGGGTGCTCGCCTTCGCGCTGCTCGTCTTCCTCTGGACACCCCCCCACTTCTGGAGCCTCGCGCTTCTTCTGCGGGACGACTACGCCCGGGCGAACCTCCCGATGCTCCCCCGGATGCAGGATGTCCCGTACTCGGGTAAGGTGGTCGTCGTCTCGGCCGCGCTCCTCGTCCCGGCCGCGCTCGTCATCGGGTGGACGGGGGCGGTCGCGTGGCCCGTGCTGGTCGCGCTCGTGGCGCTCGGCCTCCTCTTCGTGGCCGTCACCGCTCCCTTGTGGCGTTCGGTCACCCCCCGTCTTGCGCGGCGGGGGTTCATCTTCTCGGGGCCGTACCTCCTCGCGGTGGTCGCCGTGCTGCTCGTGAACATCCCCCTGGTCCGGGCCGGGGTCCCGGGCGGGTGATCGGGTCGCGCGCGGTCACGTCGGAGGGCGCGCTACCCTTATCTCGGGGACCTTTCTCGTTGGGTGAGATCGATGTCCGATTCCAGGTCGGCCGGGTCGACCGCGACGCGGGCGCGCGATGCGGAGGCCGTGCTGCGAAAGCTCGGCTACGCGAAGGTCTCGAACCCGCGGCGGGAGCCCACGGTCGAGCCGTCGTTCTGGGTCCAGGAGTCGGGAGTGCCGCGCCGGACGTTCCCGGTGTTCGTCCCGACGGGCGAGCCGCTGTCGGTCGAGGCCGGCATCGAGCGCTGGGTCGACGGCGTGCGCACGGCCCGCCCGTCCCAGCGCCGGGCGATCTTCGTGGTCCCGACGGACGAGACCGCGGAGGAGGCCTGGGCGAGGTTCTCCCGCATGGCGGGTCGCTCGGCGATCGACCACGAGGTCTCCATCCTGGTCGTCCCTCCCTCGGGCCGCTCCGACGACGTGCCCCACTTCCACCTCCGGGTCGCCGAGCCTCGAGAGATCCTCGCGATCTCGACCGGTATCGTGGTCGGCCTCTTCCGTCGGGCCGCCGGGGAGGAGGGCGGAAACCCGGTCGACTTTGAGGAGCTCCTGACGCTCCTCACCACCCGCTTCGGGATCGACGTTCATCGTTCGCTCGGCGTCCGCTCCGACGAGGATGCCCTCTACATCCTCTACCAGCTCGCGCTCCGGGACTCGTACGCGCCCGGCGACGCGGGGTCGAACCTGCATACGCTCGTCCTCAAGCCCACCGGTCCGGCGGCGCGGCTCCCGTGGTACGCCGCCTAACGTCGTTGGGTTGAACCGAGCCGTTAAGAAGGGCGGTCCCGTCGGCCGGCCCGTCCGCGCATGTCCACCGAGGAGTCGTTCCGCACGCCGTACACCCCGACCCCCGGGGGATCGATCCCGTCCGCCGAAACGACCCCCACCGAAGGGAAGCACGAACTCTGGTCGTTCTTCTGGCTCGCGCTGCTGAACACGGCGATCATCGCGGTCGCCGGCGTCGTCACCTGGTGGTTCGTCCGCTGAGCCCGCGCGTCCCTCCCGGGCAAACCATTATCTAACTCGGCCGGGTCGATTGACCATCCCGAAGGCGTGGGGCCGTGGGGTAGCTTGGACCATCCTTCTTGCTTGGGGTGCAAGAGACTCCGATTCAAATTCGGACGGCCCCACTCGGCCCGACTCGCGTCGTCGCGGGAAGGTCAAGGTGGGGGCGGGGGACGCGCGAGCGCGAGACGGTTCAACTCCTCGAAGGTGATCGCTCCGTCGACGAGGAGTTCGAACGACCCTCGCTCGAGAATCTCCCGGGCCACGCGCCGAAGGAGACCGAGCGCGGCATACGAGGCCGCGGGCCCGAAGCTGACGCGTTTCACTCCGATCCGCTCGAGCTCGGCGAGCGGTGGGATCCCGGGCCGGATCATGACGTTCACCGGACAGCGCAACGCCTCGACGAACACCGTGATCGAGTCGGCGTCGCTGAGCCCCATCGGGTAGACGCAATCCGCCCCCGCGTCGCGGTAGGCGCTCGCGCGGCGAATCGCTTCGCGGAGACGTTCCGACGCCTCGCCGGGAGCGTGGCGGAAAGCATCGGTCCTCGCGTTGATGACCAAGGGAACGCCCCGCTTCGCCGCCGCGCGGCGGGCCGCCTCGAGCCGACGCAACTGGGCGTCGACCCGGTAGAGGCGTTCGTGCGAAGGATGGAGGTCTTCAAGGTTGACGCCGACCGCGCCCGCGTCCAGCACCCGCTCGACGGTCCGGGCCACGGCCTCCGCCGACGCGCCGTAGCCGGCGACCACGTCCGCGCTCAACGGCACGGAGAGCCGTTCGGCGATGCGGGCCACGGCGGCCATGAGCTCCCGCCGGGGCATCTGCTCGCCGTCCGGGTAACCGTGGGAGACCATGACCCCGGCGCTCGACGTCGCGATCGCGGGAAACCCCGCATCCTCGAACACCCGGGCGCTCGGCACGTCCCAGGCGTTCGGGAGGACGAACGGCCGAGGGCCGTGATGCAGTGCCCGGAACGCTTCGGCCTTCTCCGCGAGCGTGGCCATGGTCCCGACCGTGGAACGGCTCGCTCCTTAAGTCTCCGATGGAGCGCGGGCCTCGGCGCTCGCCCGGGCGGCCGACTTCATGTACGGGCCGTCGCTCCCACTTCCTCGATGGGCCGGCGGTTCGTGGACCAGCGACGGCGCGACCCGTACTACCGCGCAGCCCAACGCGAAGGCCTGCGGTCGCGTGCGGCGTTCAAGCTCGCCTACCTCGACGACCGATTCCATCTCCTCCGTCCCGGCGCGCGGGTGCTTGACCTCGGAGCCGCTCCGGGAGGATGGTCGATGGTCGCGCTCGAGCGAGTCGGCGCGCGGGGGAGCGTCGTCGCGGTCGACCCGCGTCCGATCGAGCCAGCCCCGGCCTTACGGTCGTGCGCGGCCGGGTCGGCGACCCGACGGTCGCTTCCCGTCTCGGGTCCGAGCCGTTCGACGTCGTGCTCTCCGATATGTCCCCGTCGATCAGCGGCGCTTATTCGACCGACCATGCTCGTTCGGTCGAACTCGTCCGTTCGGCGCACGCTCTCGCGATCGAGGTGCTGGCTCCGGACGGCACGTTCGTGGCGAAGGTCTTCGCGGGGGACATGATCGACGACCTCCTCGCGGAGATCCGACCGAACTTTATGGAGGTCGTACGCACGAAGCCCCCGGCGTCGCGGGCGCCGTCGTCGGAGGTCTATCTGCTCGCACGGGGGTTTCGACGGACCCCCGTCTCGACCCAGGGCTCCCGGCCGCTCACAGCGGTTCGCCCGGCTTCCGATATATAGGACCATAGGTTAGCGCGATTCTCCGATTTTGAGGCCTGGTTACTCGTGATCCGTTTTGGACCCGCGGGGATCCCACTCTCCTGCAAAGGCCGGACGCTCCGGGACGGGATTGCCGACGTCCACCACCTCGGCCTCACGGCGATGGAGGTGCAGTTCATCAAGGTCAACCATCTCACACGGGCGGTGCTCGACGAAGAGGTGGGGAAGTCGGCCCGCGAGCTGGTGCAGCAGCTCGTCGTGAGCGTCGGCCCTTCGGACCATCAGGGCGGCACGCCCCAACTGGCGACGATGACCGCTCCGCTCCGCCGCCGGGACTCGGTCACGACGCTCACGTGGAGCCTCGCGAAGGACTACGCGGACCTTCAGCAAACGCGCGGGCTCGCGAAAGCGCTCGACACGGACCTCACGCTCCACGCGCCGTACTACGTCGACTTCTTCGGCTCCTCCGATGCCCGGGAGCAATCGACGCGGCAGATCCAGTGGGCGGGGGTCCTCGCGCAGGGCCTCGGGGCCCGGCTCGTCGTGACGCACCTCGGTTTCTACGGCTCCGGCGACCGGGCCGACTCGGTTCACCAGCTCAGCGAGATCGTCTCCGACCTCGCCGACTGGCTGACGAAGTACTCGAAGGGGGCCGTCCGCCTCGCGATCGAGCCGAGCGGTCACCCGGACGTCTTCGGCTCGCGCGAAGAGGTCCTCGAGCTCACGCGCCGGGTGAAGGGGACCGTGCCCGTGCTCAACCTACCGCACATCGCGGCCCGCGAGCGCACGAGCTTCGAGGAGGCCGAGGAGCTCGAACCGGTCGTGAAGGAGTTCGTCCGTGCGACCGACGGACCGCTCTACCTCAATTTCTCGGGGGTCGAGTTCTACGGCCCCGGTGAGTTCCGCCTCACGCCGATCAAGCGGGGTCTCGTGCGGTTCGACCCGCTCGCGGAGATTCTCGCCGAACGCGACTACGACGTGACCGTCATATCGAGTTCGCCATTGCTCGAGCACGACGCGATGTACATGAAGCTCCTCTACGAGCGGGCCCTCACGCGCCGGTGGACGAAGCTCCACGCGCCGCCCGTCCCGCGGGTGAGCCCAAAGCCGCCGGTGGCCGCTCCCATGCCGTCGCCCGCGAAACCGAAACCCGTCGCGAAGGCGCGGACACCCGCGGCTCGTCCCGCCGCACATCGGCCGAAGCCTCGCCGTCCCACCCCTTCCCAACGTCGCCCGGAGGTGCGCCGTGGCCATCATCGACGCCGATAACGGTACGACGTTCGTCCGCTCGGCCCGGTACATCGGGGAACAGGTCACTCAGGCGCTCGAACGGATCGACCCGAAGGCGATCGCGCGCGCCGTCGAGATGCTGCTCAAGGCACCGCAGATCTTCGTCTACGGGGCGGGGCGCAGCGGCATCATCGGACGGGCGTTCGCGATGCGCCTCGTGCAGGCCGGGCTGCGCGCGTACGTGATCGGCGAGAGCGTGACGCCGATCGTCCGCCAAGGGGACGCCGTGTTCGTGCTGTCGGCGCAAGGTGAGACCTCCTCGTCGATCCAGACCGCGAACATCGTCCGACGCGAGGGCGCGGAGCTGATCGTGCTCACCTCGAAGCCCGCGTCGAAGATCGCCCACACCGCGAGTCATCTATTGACGGTCGAATTTCCCGAGGACGACGACCGGCCACGCTACGCGCCGCTCGGAACCCTGTTCGAGGAGGCGAGCCTCCGGCTCACCGACGGACTCATCTCGGAGCTCTTGCGCGTCCGGGGCGAGACCGAGTCCTCGATGCGACGTCGACACGCGATCATGGTCTAGGCCTCGCGCGGCGGCCCAAACCTTAAGGATTCGGTCCTCTCAGCGCACGTCGTGCCGCGACGCTCGGAACCGGTCGCCGACACCCTCGTCCCCGTGCCCTCCCGTTTCTTCGTCACGAGCGGCAAGGGGATCAACAAGACGAGCGAGCTCAACGCCTTCGACCTCGCGCTGTTGCAGGCGGGGATCGGGGAGCAGAATCTCGTCAGCGTCTCCTCCGTCCTCCCGGTCGGGATCCGGCAGGTCGACCGGACCCGGATCGCGCGCGGGGCGATCACCCACTGCGTCCTCGCCCGGCACGCTGGGGGCGAGGGTGAGGTGATCAGCGCGGGGATCGCCTACGGATTCCGGGCGGACGGCGAGGGAGGCTACGTCGCCGAGGCGCACCTCCACGGCACGCAGAAGTCGCTCAAGGAGTTCCTGCGCTGGCGGATGACCGAGATCGCGCACTTCCGGGGCGTCGAGCTCCGGCGGATCCACTACCGCACCGAGGAGCTCTCGATCCCGATGGACCACTACGGGGTCTGCATCGCCGCGTGCGTGTTCCTGCCATAATTCGCGCGCGGGCGCTCGGGCTTCCCGCTTACAGGAGCTTACGGAAGAGCAACTTGTCCTCGAGGCTTCCCTCGATCGAGAGCTTGCGCGTGACGAGCGCTTTCATCGGGCCGATGTCCTTCCGCACGAGAGCGTGGAACGTTCCGGTGTCGGTGGTGATACGCACGTCCGGCTTCGGAGCGGCGCCCGACCGCAGGTTGCAAAGACGGCCTTTCGCGAGGTCGACCGCGTACGTGCCGGCGTCGGTGATGGAGATCTGGATCGTCCGTGCGAGGCCGGCGAGCTCCTCCGCCGCGCCGGGATTGCGTTCCGCATGGCGGTTGAACCGGTCGACCAGGGAGGCGAGCGTCTCCTCGACCGTCATGGCGCAAAACCGTCCAGGGTCCGAGCCGGGCGGCGGGTCATAACCCTTCGCATCGTCGACCAGGACCCGCGGACCCACGTCGGGAGCGTACCTCCGTCCGCGAGGGCGGACCGGACGAACCGGATCGTTCGTGGGTCCGAGGGGTAACCGCTACCGAGGTCATCGCCGAGCTGGGCGCGTAACCTCGCGACCGCGCGGTCCCGCCGCACCTTGGCGACCACGGAGGCCGCGCCGACGACCGGATAATCGCGGTCGGCGTGATGCCGGGCGATGACCCGGGTCCGGCCGCCCGCGAGCCGCGCGACGCGCGAACCGAACCTCCGCTCGTTCGGGTCGCACGCATCGATGTACGCGATATCCGGCGCCACCGCGCGGACGATGCGCGCGAAGGCATCGGCTTCGAGGTCGTTGAGGCGGCCGTGCCGCACTGCGCCGTCCACCGTTCGGGGGGAGAGAACGAGGTGGATGGGCCTGCCGATCGACCCCAGCCCGGCGAAGACGCGTTCCCTCGCGTCGGGGGTGAGGGCCTTCGAGTCCTTCGCCCCGAGCACCACGAGCTCGCCCAAGCGGTCCTCGGAGGCGCAGAACCCTCCGACCACGAGCGGTCCGACGAGGCTTCCCCGGCCTGCCTCGTCGACCCCGAGCACGCGCACCGCCACTTCGCCCCACCCCCGCGGGCGAGAGGACCCCATACCCATTAAGCCGCCGAACGACTGGTTTTCTGCGATGGCGCTCGAGGGTCTCGCCGCCCCGATGCTGACGCTCTTCGCGGGCGACGGCAGTCTCGACCTCGGGCGCAACGCTCGGTTCGCCCGAGGTCTCGCGGACGCCCATGTCGATCACGTCTTTGTGCTCGGCTCGAACGGGGAGTTCCCGTCGGTGCTGCCGAAGGAGCGCGGACCTCTCATCGACATCGTGGTGGAGAGCGTGAGCGGGACCACCGACGTCTGGGCGGGATGCGGAGCCCCGTCGACCGCCCAGGCGGTCGAGTTCGCCGAGGAGGCCGAGAACCTCGGCGTCGCCGCCCTGGTCGTGGTCCCCCCGTACTACCTGCACCCATCGATGACCGCGGTCGACCATTACTATCGGGCGTTGCGCCAGGCCACGTCCATCCCACTGCTCGCCTACAACAATCCGTCGTTTGTCGGCTACGCTCTCCCCCCCACGCTCATGCACACGCTCGCTCGCGAGAACGTGATCGTGGGCCTCAAGGACAGCGGCGGGTCCCTCGAGAGCGTGCTCGGGTACCTGAACGGAGCCCCCGAAGGGTTCGCGGTGCTGCCCGGAGACCCTCCGCTCGCCTCCGCCGCGATCGAGCGGGGCGCCCGGGGGGCGGTGATGGGGGTGTCGAACGTTCTGCCGCGCCTGTGCGTCGAGCTGGTCCACGCCGCCTGCGGCGGGAACCGCGCTCGCGCGCGGGAGCTCCAGTCGGTCGTGGACCGCCTCGTGGAGGTGGCGAAGCTCGGGCCCAACCCATCGACGCTCAAGTTCCTCGCCGCGGAGCTGCGGGGGGCGGACGTCGGGTACCGGGCGCCCTACGAGCCGTTGACGGAGGCCGAGCGGTCGACGGTTCTCGCCCGTCTCGAGCCGCTCCGGTCGCTCTTCGCGCCGTTCGTCGGGCCGTGAGGTGGCCCCCGGGCGGCGCCGTTCGCTGAAAAGGTCATATACCGAACCCCGGTCGGACCGCACCTCTCGGAGGAACTCGTGGGGATCTGGCAAGGCCGGTCTCGGCGCAAACGGACCGGCGGTCGGCTTCGACCGATCCGCAAGAAGCGCCGCTTCGAGATTGCGCGCGAACTGCAGCACGCGACCATCGGCGCCGGAACGGTGAAGTTCTACCGAGTCCGGGGCGCAAACCAAAAGCTCCGCGTGCTCACCACCCAGACGATCAACGTCTTCGACCCGGCGACGAAGAAGATGCAGCGGGCGAAGGTGATCACCGTCCGCGAGAACCCCGCGAACCCGAACTACGTGCAGCGCAACGTCATCACCAAAGGTGCGATCCTCGAGACCGACGTCGGCCTCGTCCGCGTCCGCTCCCGGCCCGGTCAGGACGGGGTCCTGAACGGCGTTCGGGTCTCGAGCCCGGCGTCGGCCTAGCGCGGCGCGAGCCGAGCATGCCCGACCATTTCTACGTCTATCCTGCGTACCTCGGCCGCGGTCTTTCGCGGAAAGGCGGCCGACGCGTCCCGGCGGCGGCGACGCTGCCCGAGCTCACGGTCGACGAGATCGTCGCCGCCGCGAAACGACTGGGCTACGGCGCCGAGGCGGAGGCGGACAAGCAGTACCCCCGCCGCTTCTTCGAATACGCGGGCCGCGTGAAGGTGATGAAGAAGGGCGAGACCACGAAAGCGCGGTTCCTGAAGGAGCTGTCCGCCGAGCTCCTGAAGCATCGGGCGGCGGGACCCCCGAAGTAGCGGGCGGAACCAAGGAGGTGCGGATGGACGAGCCGGGGACGGTCTACTTCACCGGCACCGCCGGGGCCGGCAAGACCTCGCTCGTCCGCGCCTTCGCCGACTGGGCCCGGTCCGCCGGCTACGATGCGACCGTCGTGAACCTGGACCCCGGCAGCGAGGCCTCCGACGATGCGGCCGACGTCGACATCCGTGAGTGGGTACGGCTCGCCGACCTGCAGGATGAGTACGGCCTCGGTCCGAACGGCGCCCAGGTGGTCGCGGCCGACATGATCGCCCTCAAGGTCTTCGAGGTGAAACAGGCGATTCAGGAGCAGGAGTCCGACTACATCCTCATCGACACCCCGGGACAGATCGAACTGTTCGCGTTCCGGGAGGCATCGAAGGCGATCGTGGACGCGCTGAGCGGGGAGCGCTCGGTGCTCGCGTTCCTGTACGACCCAGTCCTCGCCCGGACCGCCGCGGGCTTCGTCTCGCTCCTGATGCTCGGGGCGACCGTCGAGTTCCGGTTCCGCCTGCCCACCGTGAACGTGCTCGCGAAGTCGGACGTGCTCACGGAGGAGCAGATGCGCGAGGTGATGAGCTGGTCCGACGACCCCGGGGCCCTCTACGACGCGATCCGCCGCGACACGCCGACCCCGGACGTTCAGCTTTCCACCGAGATGCTGCGGGCGCTCGAGACGATGGCCCCGCTCGTGGGGCTCGTGCCCACCTCGGCGAAGGAGGAGAGCGGTCTCGAGGGACTGTACCGCTCCTTCCAGCGGGTCTTCGCGGGGGGCGAGGACCTCGAGCCGTCGCACGCCCCGTCGAACGAGTGAGCCGTCCGGTCACTCTTCCGTGAAGAACAGGCCCATGCCCGCGGAAGCGGCTTCGTCCTCGTCCTTGAACCGCCGATAGAGCGGCTCCGCATCGGGCGGCGGAAGCTTGGTGCCGATCGGAGCAAGCAGCTCCTCGGCCCGACGAACGGCGTCCGCGGCGCCTTCGATGAGGACGTACGTCGCGCCGGCCGGACCCCCGATTGCGGAGGCGTCCCGGACCTTCTGGCTCTGTCGGGAGACCCGGTCGTCCTTGAGGGCCGCGTCCAGTTCCGTCCGCTTTGCGCTCGGGACGGAGAAAAGGGTCCACGCCATGCCCCACGACGACCGGCCCGGCTATTTGGGCGTTGTCCGCCCGCCCGGCATCGAGATGAGCGCCTTCGACCTCGGGCGAGCGTGTACTCCTCGACGACGGACGCTCCGGTGGTCCTCCTGGGCACCGCCCATGTGGTGGACCTCGGCGAACCGCTCCGCCGGGCCCTGGCCCCCCGCGTGCTCGACGCGATCGCGGTCGAGCTCGACCCCGAGCGCGCCCAGGCGCTGCTCTCGCCGGAGGGTCGCGGCCGACGGGGCGGTGACGTGCCGCTGTTCGCCCGGCTATGGGCCGTCGTGCAGCGTCGCCTCGGGGCGGAGATTGGGGGCGGGGTCCCGGGGGCCGAAATGAAGGTCGCGATCGAGGTGGCCCAGGAGCGCAAGGTGCCGGTGTTCCTGATCGACGACCCGCTCCGGGTCACGCTCGGTAACCTCGTGCGGGCGATGTCGTTCAAGGAGCGTGTCACGCTGCTCACGAGCGCGGCGGTCGGCCTCGTTCTCCCGTCTCGGGTGGTTCATCGTGAGATGGACCGGTACGCCGAGGCCCCGGAGGAGTACACCGACGAGCTGCGTCGCGTGAGCCCGTCGACCGCCCGCGTCCTGCTCGACGACCGCAACGAGCATATGGCCGACCGCCTCGCCACGCTACGCCGGCAAGGATACGGACGGATGGCCGCGGTCGTGGGCGACGCCCACCTCGTGGGCCTGCGCGCCGCGCTCGCCCGTCGTAGTGTCCCGAGCGAGGTCGTGCGGTTCGCCGAGCTCAAGGGAGCGGTGCCTAGAGCACCGTCACCCGATTCTTCGTAGCGTCCTCGACCGCCCGTTCGAACGTCTCGGCGAGCGCGGTGACCTCGGGCGACGTGACGTCCTCGAGACGGCCGGTGTCGGACAGCTCCGAGACGGTGGGGAGCACCGGGAGGCTACCGAGGAGCGGGATGCCGTACTCCTCCGCGACCCGACCGACCCGACTGGGGCCGAATAGGTCGGTCCTCTGGTGGCAGTGCGGGCAGCTGAACCAGGCCATGTTCTCGACCACGCCGAGGAGCGGGACATGGAGGTCGCGGGCCATGTTCATCGCTTTCTTCACGATGAGCGCCGCGAGGTCCTGCGGGGTCAGCACGAACACCATCCCGTCGATCGGGATCGTCTGGAACACCGTGAGCGGGACATCGCTGGTTCCCGGGGGCATGTCGATCAAGAGGTAATCGAGGTCGCCCCAGTGGACGCTCCCGAAGAACTGGGTGATGAGGCGGGTGACGAGCGGGCCTCTCCAGATCACCGGCGTTTGCTCGTCCTCCACCATGAACTGGGAAGAGACCACGGAGATCCCGGACGGCGTCCCCGCCGGTTCGATGCCGTCGCCCCGGTCCACGAGCGGGCCGGTCAATCCGAGCAGCTTCGGGATTGAGGGGCCGGTGATGTCGGCGTCCAGGATGCCCACTCGCTGGTGGCTTCGACGAAGCTCGGCGGCGAGGAGCGCCGCGACCGAGGACTTCCCCACGCCGCCTTTGCCGCTACCGATCGCCACGACGTGCCGGATCCCGCCCTTGTCCATCCGGGATAGCAGTCCACGGGCCTGCGGCCGGGAGCCCCCCGGGGGGCTCGGCGCGGGCGAGGCGGGCGACCGGGCCGGCTCTCTGTCAGCGGTCATGGGCGGTCTCACGGGGGCGTGGATATATAACGGACTGCCGTCCGCCGCTCGGATTCCGAGGTAGTTCGATGACCATCGGTCGTTCTCCCGACCTCGACGAGATCTTCCAGCCATCCTCGGTCGCGGTGATCGGCGCCTCGAATAAGCCCGGCAAGGTCGGAACCTACCTCTTCCGCAACATCATCGAGGCCGGGTTCAAGGGGGTCGTTTACCCGGTGAACCCTTCGTCGAAGAGCGTCTCGGGCGTGCGCTGCTACCCGAGCATCGAGGAGCTCCCCGAGACCCCGGACCTCGGGGTCATCATCGTGCCGGCCGCGACCGTGGGCGATACGATCGACCAGTTGGGTAAGGCCGGCTCGCGCGGGGCCGTGATCATCTCCGCGGGGTTCCGCGAGCTCGGGGAGACGGGCGCCGCGCTCGAGGCGGACGTCGTGCGCCGAGCGGCGAAGTACAAGATGTCGATCGTCGGGCCCAACTGCTTCGGCGTCATTAACACCGCTCCCGACGTGAGCCTCAACTCGACGTTCAGCGCGACGTTGCCCCCGAGAGGGAACATCGCCTTCGTCTCGCAGAGCGGGGCCCTGTGCGCGGGGATCCTCGCCTACGGCATCACCGCGCGCATCGGCTTCTCCCGATTCGTCTCGGTCGGGAATCGCGCGGGCATTGACGAGAACGACCTTCTCTACTCGCTCGGGCAGGACGAGGCGACCAAGGTGATCCTCCTCTACCTCGAGAGCCTCGTCGACGGGCGCAAATTCCTCGAGACGGCTCGGGAGGTGACGGAGCGAAAGCCCGTCCTCGTGATCAAGGGCGGCCGGACGCCGGCCGGGGAGCGCGCCGCGAAGAGCCACACGGGCTCGCTCGCGCAGTCCGGTCAGGACCTGCTCTATGACGCCCTCTTCAACCAAGCCGGGGTGCAGCGGACCGACACGCTCGGAGAGCTCTTCCGGACGGCGAAGATCTTCTCATCGGGGCTCGAGCTGGAAGGCCCGCGCCTCATGATCCTGACGAACTCGGGCGGGCCGGGCATCGTCGCGGCGGACGCGGCGGTGCGGAACGGGCTCGAGCTCCCTCCGCTCTCCCACGCGGTCCACGACGCGATCGCGCCGCTCCTCTCCCCGTCCGCGTCCGTCGCGAACCCCACCGACATGACGGCGGACGCCGGCGCCGACCACTATCGCCAGCTCCTCGAGAAATTGCTCGAGGGCCCGGACATGAACGGGGCGCTCGTCATCACGACGCCGACGTCGACCATGACCGCGGAGTCGGTGGCGCGGGCGATCCTGGCGGCCAAGACGACCACCCCGAAGCCGATCGCGGCGTGTATCTTCGGAGTGAACGACCTGTCGAACGAGGTGTCGTTGCTGGAAGAGCACGGGGTGCCGACCTTCACCTTCCCCGAGGAGGCAGCCCAGGGGCTGGGTGCACTCGTCCGCTACCACGCCTGGCGGACCCGGCCGAAGACCCCGGTCCGCGAGTTCGAGGTCGACCACGCCGGGGCCCGGGCGGTGATCGAGCGGGCCCGCCACGCGGGCACCACGGTGCTCTCCGACCTTGCCGCGCGCGCGCTTCTGACCGCCTACGGCATCCGCTTCCCCGAGGGACGGGTCGTCCATACGCTCGAGGAGGCGACCGAGGCGGCGGAGGGGATCGAGTACCCTGTGGTCCTCAAGGTGGTGTCGCCGGACCTCTCGCACAAGACCGACGTCGGCGGGGTCGCGCTCGGCATCCACGATAGCGCGTCGTTGCGCACCGCGTGGGAGTCGATGCAGCAGTCGCTCCAGGCGAGGGCCCACGACGCCCGCGTGGAGGGATTCGAGGTCGAGACCGAGATTCAGGAAGGAAAGGAGGTGCTGGTGGGGGTCCAACGCGACTCGCACTTCGGGCCGATCCTCGCGTTCGGCCTCGGCGGCATCTACGTCGAGGTGCTGCGGGACGTTACGTTCCGGCTCGCTCCGGTCCGACCGCTCGGGGCGCTCAACATGGTCCAGTCGGTGAAGGCGTTCCCGCTCCTCCGCGGGGTCCGCGGCGAGGCGCCGAGCGACATCGAGGGTCTGGTCGAGGTGATCGAGCGGGTCTCTCAGCTCGCGATGGAGGTCCCCGACGTCGTGGAGCTGGACATCAACCCGCTCATCGTCCTGCCCGACCGCCAGGGCGCGATCGCGGCCGACGCCCGGGTCGTGCTCGCGCCCGTTTCCAGATTGGGACCTTCGCCTTCAGCTGCTCGATGAGGAAGCGGGCGCCCGCGAACGCTTGCACCCGGTGACCGGCGGCGGCTCCGACGATCACCGACGGCTCGCCGACCGGCACCGGTCCGAGCCGATGCCACAGGACGACGCCGCCCAAGCCGAAGCGACGGCGGGCCTTCCGCTCGAGCTCGGCGAGCGCCGCCTCGGCGAGCGGGCGGTGCGATTCGTATTCGAGCGCCACGACGCGACCGCGTCGGGTGCGGTCCGGCCGGACCCGTCCGACGAACACGACCACCCCACCGAGCTCGTTCCCCTCGAGGGAACGCATGGCCGCGGCCACGGAGAGCCGTCGTCGCGAGAGCCGGACGCTCATCGCAGGACTATCCTCCTCCGTAGGGCGGATGGACGGCGAACTCGTCACCCGGGCGCACCCGAGTCGCGCGACTCGCGACATACCGCCCGTTCACCACGAACCGGCTCTGCCGTAGGATCGGGGCCAGTTTGGGGTATCGGCTTCCGAGGTCCCGCACGAGCGTGTTGACGGTAACACCCGGAGGGGGCAAGGGCCAGTGGAGTTCGGACCTTCCCACGGCCTCGCGTGCCGTAGCGAACAATAGGACAGTGGTCCGCACGGCCATGACCCGCCCAATCCGGCCCCGCTCTAAGGGTTGCGGCTCATACGAGTTGACAGAACCCATTAATATGCAGTTTCCCTCGAATCACCCATGAAGGAGATTGCCGTTCGCGTCGGCGGTCAGGCCGGCGACGGAATCGCCTCGATAGGCGAATCGATTGCCCGCAGTTTCTCCCGAATGGGCCTTCACATCTACGGTCTGAACGCCTATCAGTCGGTGATCCGAGGGGGCCACGTCTGGTTCCATGCGCGTGCCTCCGAGGGACAGCTGTATAGCCAGGGGGACTCGGCGGACATCCTCTACGCCCTCGACCATCAGTCGGTCGACGTCCACGCTCCGATTCTGCGTCACGGGGGAACCGTCGTCTTCGACCCCGAGAAGTTCCACCTCACTCCGAACGACATCCCGTCCGGATTGCAGTTGCTCCCCGTGCCGACGCTCGAGATCGCTCGCAAGTACACGAGCCAGTCGATTCTCCAGAACGCCGCGGGTTTCGGCGCCACCGCGTACCTCTCGGGGATCCCGCTCGAGGTGGCGCAGAAGGTCCTCGCCGACTCGTTCGGGAAGAAGGCCGGCGATGTGGTGACCTGGAACGTCGGAGCGTGCGCGGACGCCTACCACTTCGCCGAGCAACAGGGCGCGACCCACCCGAAGGCGCTCACGGTGCAGGGGGCCCCGAAGCTCCTCATGACCGGTAACCAAGCGATCGCCCTCGGCGCCGCCGCGGCGGGCCTCAAGTTCCTCGTCCAGTACCCGATGACCCCGGCGACCTCGATCATGCACTGGCTCGCCGCCCACTCGCGGGCGCTCGGCATCGTGGTGAAGCAGTCGGAGGATGAACTCGCGTCGATCAACATGGCGGTCGGCGCCTCCTTCTCCGGCGTCCGGTCGATGACCTGCAGCAGCGGCGGCGGATTCGCGCTGATGACCGAGGGCCTCGGCATGGCCGGCATGACGGAGGTCCCCGTCGTGGTGGTCAACGCGGCCCGCGCGGGCCCGTCGACCGGCCTACCGACCAAGACCGAGCAGGGGGACCTCAACCTCCTCATGGGCGCGGGTCAGGGTGAGTGGCCGCGGGCGGTGCTCGCCCCCTCGAACCCCGTGGAAGCGTTCCAGCTCACGGCTGCCGCGTTCGACCTCGCGGAGACTTACCAGACGCCGGTGCTCATCCTCACCGATTTCCACCTCGCGGAAGCGATGGAGGGAGTCGACCGAGAGAAGATCGACTTCAACCGGACGATCCCGTCCTTGTTCACCGTCGAACCGAACGGACACGATTACAAGCGCTACCTCGACACCGAGTCGGGCGTCTCTCCGCGGGCGCTCCCGGGCCAGCCGGGCCTCAACCACATCACCCTCTCCGACGAGCACGACGAGTACGGCCACGACATCTCCGATATCCTCGTGGGCCTCCCGAACTCGGTCGCGGTCCGCGAGAAGATGATGGAGAAGCGCATGCGCAAGCTGAAGGGGCTCGCGAAGGACGCCCCGCAGCCGTTCTTCGAGGGTCCGGCGCACGCCCCGCTCACGTTCGTGGCGTGGGGCTCGCCGGTCGGCGCGGTGCGGGACGCCATGGGCGTGCTGCACGAGAAGGGACAGGCGACGAACCTCCTGCGGTTCCCGACCCTCTATCCGCTCAACCCGGATGTCGTCCGCGCGATGTTCGCGCAGACCGAGAAGACCCTCCTCGTCGAGGGCAACTACTCCGGCCAGTTCGGGCATCTGCTCCGCGCGGAGACGGGCATCGAGCTGCCCCATACCTTCCTGAAGTACGACGGAGAGCCTTTCTACCCGCACCAGATTGTCGAGCGCGCGGAGGAGGTGCTCTGACCATGGCGGAGAGTGCAGCGGCCCCGTTCGTCGCCTCGTCCGCGACGCAGCTACCGATCATCGCGAAGTCCCAGATCAAGCCGACCTGGTGCCCCGGGTGCGGCGACTTCGGGGTCGTCGCGGCGGTCGAGATGGCCTTGAAGCGCCTCAAGATCCCGAGCAAGGACGTCGTCATCTGCTCGGGGATCGGCTGCTCATCGAACCTGCCGCACTTCCTTTCGTCGTACGGGTTCCATGGGATCCACGGCCGGTCCGTCCCTCTCGCCGAGGGGATCCGGTGGGGCAACCACGGGCTCACCGTCATCGCCACCGGCGGGGACGGCGATGGATTCGGAATCGGCGTCGGCCACCTCATCCATGCGATGCGCCGGAACGTGAAGCTGACCTACGTCACCATGGACAACCAGATCTACGGCCTCACGACGGGCCAGGCGAGCCCGACCACGACGATGGGTCACAAGACGAAGTCGACCCCGAACGGTGTCATCGAGAACCCGATCGACCCGGTCGCCCTCGCGCTCGCGAGCGGCGCGACGTACGTGTCGCGGGGATTCTCGGGCGACGTGAAGCACCTCGCCGACCTGGTCGCGGGCGCGCTCGAGCACAAGGGATTCGGGTTCGTCGACGTCTTCTCCCCGTGCGTCACCTTCAACAAACTCAACACCTTCGACTTCTTCCGGCAGCGCGTCTACAAGCTCGAAAGCTCGGGCCACAACCCGAGCGACATCGTCGCCGCCTGGCAGCGGTCGCTCGAGTGGGGCGACAAGATCCCGATCGGGCTCTTCTACAAGGTCGACAAACCGACGTACGAGGACCTCGAGCAGGTGCTCGCCGTCGGACCGCTCGTGAACCAGCCGTGCGGACTCAAGGGCCGCGAATCGGTCCTCGACGAGTTCATCTGAGCGGGCGCCGCGAGCCACCGTCGCCCCGGCGAACGGACCGCGGTTACCCGACGACCTCGAAGAGGTACGCGTCCCCCTCGTGGAACAGAGCCGGATACTGCATCGGGTCCGCGAGGAACGGACGAGGGGAGAACGCGGGCCAGAGCACGGTGTTGTTCCCGGTCACCACGACGTAGCCGACCGCGAGGACGGCGAGCGCCCGTTCGTCCGCCGTCGTGAACGTTCCGCTCGGCAGGTCGCGCACGAGGAGCTCGTAGGACGCGTTCACGGTCGAGAATCCGGGCACCATCGGATACAGTAGGACGATGTCGGAACAGTACCCGGGCAGGAACTGTCCGGCACTTCCCGGTGCGACGAGGACCCGGGCCCCGCTCGGAAGGTGGCTTCCCGCGTACTCGAGGAGGTCGAAGTCGGCGCCGGTCACGTTGCCGAGGTTGTGGTAGATCTCGGACAACGTGGGCGGTAACGCGGTCGGGGTGAGCACGACGCCGGGGACCACGATCACGAGCGCGACCGCGAGCGGGATGACCGCCCTCACGGCAATCGACCGGGAGGAATCGGAGCGGTGGCGAGCGACCGGTGCCCGGGAGACCGGGGGACCCACGTCGGCCCGGCGGAGCCAGCCGGTGAACCGCTCGAGAGCGAGCGCTAGGGGGATCGCCGCGACCAAGCCGTAGACCGTGAAGAGCCAGATGGAGAGCTCGTTCGAGCTCGAGATGTTGGCGACGGCGACCGCCGGTCCGAACCCGGTGCTCGCGAGCCATAACAATCCGAGCAAGGCGACCTGGGCGACAACGGCCCCCGCGACGAACGGACGGAACGGCTCGAGGTATCGCCCCAGCGCCGAGTCGCGCCCCACGAGCAAGAGCACCGCAAGACCGAGGGCGATGAGGACCGCCAGCTCGAGGCGCAGCGCGGCGAGCGTGGAGAGCCCCGTGTCCGACGAGCCGAACAGGAACGGGTCGATGCATCCGAGGAACTGAGATCCGGTAATCCCGGGAGTGGCGCCCGGCGGCGGGGCCGTGGCTCCCGCGACGAAACCGGGACTCGAGCGGCCGATGCCGAGGGCGTAGAGCGACGGGGCGATCCCCATGAGGGCGGTGGCGAGCGCGACCGCCCAGCGGGCGAACCAGCCTAGTGGCTGTCCGGCGAACCGCGGACGGACCAAGAGCGCCACGATGGGCAGCGCGAGGAAGAGCCATTCGGCGCCCACCGGGTTGAGGGCCGCGGAGTACCCGGCCAAGAGACCGAATCCGACCACATCCCCGACCTTCGGGAGCGACGGTCGCCACCAGATGACGGCCTCGCCGGCGAGCAACAGCACGAGCGGGAAAGAGAACACGAAATCGTTGCTCCCGAAGACGGTCCCGCGGGTGCCGGCCCCGATCCACGCGAGGACGAGGGCGATGGCGAGGCCCGCGCGCTCGTTGCCCCAAAGGCGGCGCCCGAAGACGAAACCGGAGAGCGGGGCGAGGGCGAGGAACAACGGAGTGACGAGCAGAGCGACCCGTGCCGGAGGAAGGCCGAAGAGGAGTTGCGCATCGCCGAGCCATGCCGTCGTTCCCTGGGGGTAGAGCAGCCCGGTGGTCGCATACGGCGCGAACGACGAGGCTGTCATGTGGTGGTGAAGGAGCAGGCTCGTGTAGAGCGTGAGCAGGCTCGAGTCGAACGTGTTACCGGTAGCGACCGGTGTGGCGACCGAGAGTTCGACGAGAAACAGGCCGAGCGCGGAGAGGAGGACGATGAGAGGCGCCGGTCGCCGCAGGGCGGCGAGGTCGGCCCGAAGCGAGGTCAAGCCCTTGCGAGAGGCGGCGCGCACCGCGAGCACGATCACACCGACGAGCGCGAGGACCGGGAGGATCACCACGACCGGGAGCTGGAACGCTCCGACCGGCACCGACGCGATGAGGTAGAGGAGAGCTCCCCCGAGGTAGAAATCGACGAGCGCTCGTTCGATGGCCTCGGGCCGCTGCCACAACGGCACGAAACGGGCGGTGAGCGACCGCACCAGTTCGCCCACCACCACCGCGAGCGCCGCCCACAATAGGAGCGACAGGGCCCACGCGATGCCTCCCGGTCCGGGGATGCCCACGGCAGGGCCCACGGAAGTCGGCTACTAGAATCCTGACCTCCTGACGTTGCCGGCCGGACAGTACGCTTTTAGAGCCGGGAACGAACGTCGGCGCGTAGGCGAAGCTCTTGGTCCAGGATTCGGAGGAGCTGGTACGGGAAGGACTCTCGAGCGTCACCAAAGGCACGCTGTTCCTCCTCATCTCGACCCTCCTTCTCGTCGGGCTCAATTTCGTCTCGCGGGTGCTCGTTGTGCGAAGCATCTCGACGAGCGACTGGAGTTCGTTCTCCTTCGGCCTCACGCTGACCGGCGTTCTGGTGGCGATCGGCTCGATCGGCCTTCCGAGCGCGGTCGCGCGGAGCCTTCCCTACGTAACGTCGGACGCCGAGCGGCGCACCATCGTGCGCAGCACCCTGTGGATCGGGGGCGTGAGCGCCGTGGTCGCCGGGGCCCTGCTCTACGCGCTGGCCCAACCGATTGGCCAAGCGCTCGGGTCGCCCGGCATCACGCTCAGCCTTCGGTACTTCCCGATCGCGCTCGGGTCGGGGATCTTGGCGACCTTGATCTCGTCGATTTTCCAGGGCTACGAGGACGTGACCCCGAACGCGCTGTTCGTTCAGATCGTGAACCCCTCCCTGTTCGTCATCTTCCTGACGGCCGGGATTATTCTACCACCGGTCGGGATCACGCTCACCGACGCGCTCATCGCGTACGCTGCCGCGAACGCGATCACGCTCGCGCTGATGGTGCTGTATCTCGTCCGCCGGCTGCCCCGGCACCTGACCCCGGGCCCGCTCGCGCCCGAGGCCCTGCCGCGGCTTCTAAAGTTCACCGTGCCGCTGTTCGTGGTCGGCATCATGGCCTCGATCACCGGGTCGGGCGACACGCTCATCCTCGGTACCTTCCACCCCAGTTCCGTCGGCATCTATACCGCGTCGCTCACGATGACCCGCCTCGTTCCCATCGGCATCGGAGCCGCGGCGTACATCTTCCTACCGGTCGCGAGCCGGTTCGTGCGCGGGGCCGATGCGGCCTCGGTGGGCATCACCTACGCCACGGTCACGAAGTGGATGAGCCTGGTCTCCGTGCCGCTGTTCCTCGTGTTTTTCTTCCTCCCGAGCCGATCGCTCGAATTCGTCTACGGTCCGGGCTATGCTGGCCAAGTCGTCCCCCTCCAGATCACGGTCGTGGGCGCCTTCATCACGACGATCCTCGGACCGGCCGCGACCGCCCAGGTGGCGTTCGGACAAACCCGGCTCCTCGCCGTGAACTCGGTCGTGGCGGGCGTCGTGGACATCCTGGTCGCGTTTGCGCTCGTCCCGGGCAATGGACCGACCGGAGGTTACGTCGGTGCGGCGATCGCGTGGAGCTCGGCGAACGCTGCCTACTCGCTGATGTGCCTCGTCGAGCTCGGTTCACTCACCGGCGTCCACCCGTTCCGGTGGCACTTTGTCGTGCCGTTCCTCGCCACCACCGTCCCGGTCGGGATCCTCCTCGGGGTCCTGCACCCCCGAGTCCCTCTCTGGAGCCTTCCCCCCTTGACGATCGGCATCGCTCTGCTGTTCGTGGTCGCCGTTCTGCTCACCCGGTCGATCGACGAGGGGGACCGGCTCCTGCTCGAGGCCGTCGAGCGTCTGTTCGGTCGGCCCCTTCCGTTCTTCCGTCGTCTCGGTCGCTGGGCCCTGCGAAGTTCCCGGCCCTGACGGGGCCGGGCCCTCCCGGGTGGGCCGGCCCCGGACATGCTCAATCAGCAACAGCACCACGCCCCCCGCCAGCAGGAAGAAGACGAATTCGGCGAGGGAGTTCGCCGCGTTCGTGTTCCCGGCCGCATCGACGACCGCGGTCGCAACGAGGAGGACGAGCGCGGCGGCGATCGGGTACCGACCATCGAGCCGGGCGTAGACCGAGTAGGCGAGGTACGCGACCAGAAGGCCCAGGAAGATGGCGCTGTACGGTACGTCCATCCGGTCCCGGCGCAGAGCGGGGGCGACCTATTATCGTACGCTCGAACTCGGACCCGACCGTGGCCTACCCTGCGCGTTCTTCCCCGGAACAGGTATAACCCGCCACCGCCCCCCTCGCCATGTTTACATAGGTCAGCTGTAATCGCGAAGAACGGAGGACGCGCGTCCTCCGGGTATCCGTGACCAATCCAAGAGGCTCCCGCATTGTTCCGCTGGGGCTCGGTATCGCCATGCTCGGGGTCGTTCTGGCCGCGGGCTTGTTTCCGAACGCCGGTACCGTGCAGGCCCAGGCGTCCTGCGCGTACCCTCCGTGCGTCACCTCCTCGTCGGTCCCGGTCTGGGAGTACGTCTCGATCCTCGTGATCGTCGCGCTGGCGGCGATCGTCGCCCTCCTGTTCATCATGCGCCGCCGCCGCCCGCCCCGGGCGGCGCCGGGCGGCCCGGTCTCGGCCGCGGGCGGTCCCGCGGCTCCGCTCGGGCCCGGGGCGGTTGGACCGAGCCCACCGACCGGAGCTCCGCCGGCGCCCTACATCGAGACCCCGGAGGACGTGGGGCATGCACCGCCGACGGTGCCGCCTCCTCCGGCCGGTGCGGTAGCCCCGCCCGCCGGGGCCGTCGGAGGGGCCGCGGGCGCCGAGGCCGGATCGGACATCGATTCGCTGATGGCCGAGCTCGACAAGATCAGCACCGAGATCCTGAAGAAGCAGCCCAAGAAGCCGAGCGGCGGCACGGGCGGGGACGACTCGGACACCGGTGGCTCGGAGACTTAGTCGGCCTAACCCCGAACCTTCCACGGCGCCGCTTAAGAGCTCGACCGGCGTCAGAAGTTCAATGGCGTCCGCTTCACCGTCCGCCACCGACTTGGAGCTGCTCGATGCGCTCCGGCGAGCGGTCGAGCACGCCCCGGCGCGGCCCCGGGAGATCGAGGTCGGGATCGCGCTATCGATCGCGCTCGGGCGCCAGCGGCCGGTGGTCGCTTGCGGAGGTTGTCAGAACCCTCTTGACTTCGATGGGATCCCGACCCGGACCAACAGCCAGCTCAGGACGCCGTTCCGTCTGGTGTTCGGTCCGGAATCCCCGCCGTAATCTCACGGGTCGGGTCGAGGAGCGGGGGGCCCGGGCGCCGTGACACTCTCGCTCATCGAGTCGCTGGTCAGCGCCGCCACGTACGTGATGGCGACGATCGGGCTTCCGGGACTGTTTGCCCTCATGGCCCTGTCGGTGTTCGGCGTCTCGCCGTTCCCGGCGGAGCTGTTGCTGCCGCTCGCCGGATTCCTGGTCGCCGATGGAACGTTCTCGTTCGGAGGGGCTCTGGTGGTCGCCCTCGTCGGGCAGATGGTAGGGGCCTACGCGGGGTACGCGGTGGGTCGGTGGTGGCGCGACCGCATCACCGGTATCGGGATCGGGCGTCTGCGTCTCGAGGCGAAGTACCTCGAGCGCGTGGACCGTTTCTTCGATCGATACGGCGAACTCGCCGCCGGGCTGTTCCGCCTCGTCCCCGTGGTCCGTAGCTACATCAGTTACCCGGCCGGCACCGCCCGCATGGAACCGGTGCGCTACGGGGTGTACACCCTGCTCGGGTCGATCCCGTACACCGTGGTACTGGTCTGGGCCGGCATGGTCCTCGGGTCGAATTGGGTCATCCTCGCCTCGTACCTTCAGTTCCTCGACGTTCCGCTGATCGCCCTGATCGTGGCGCTGGTCGTTTACCTCGTCTTACAGGTGGTCGGCGTGCTTGCACCGGGCTGGCCCCCCCGGCGGGCGCATCCGTCCTCACCGCACGTTGAGGCCCTCACGGGCCCGCCCCCCTCGAGTCCGCGCGCTCCTTGACCCCGCGGTCACTCCGCGGTCGTCGGGCGTTCGGCCGGCTCGCCGAGGGCATACTCGGGACGCACGACCTTTCCCGAGCTTCGGCCGACGAACTCCCCGGCCTCGACGATCCGCTCCCCGTCGCGATAGTGCTCCCGGGGACGCACGATGTCCCAACCCTCGAACGGCGACCAGCCGCACGGCGAAGCGAGCTTCGCTCCCACGACCTTCGCCCGGTCCCGGAAGTCGACGACGATCAGATGGGCCCGGTGGCCCGGGGCGATTCGGCCATGCGGCTGGCCGAGCCAGCGTGCCGGCCGCTCGCAGGCGGCGCGGACGAGGACGCCGAGGTCGAGCTCCCCCGAGCGCACGCGGTCGAGGAGCAGCGGAAGCATCGTTTCGACGCCGGGCACACCGCTCGGCGCCCGCTCGAACGGAAGCTGCTTCGCGTCCGCGGAGTGCGGAGCGTGGTCGCTCGCCACCATCGGGACCTCGCCCTGCTGGAACGCCTTCCAGAGAGCCGCCCGCTCGGCTTCCGTGCGTAGCGGAGGGTTCACCTTGAAGCGGGCGTCCGTCCCCGACCGGTCGGAGAGCAGGAGATGGTGCGGAGTCGCCTCGAACGATACCCGCGCTTGCCGAAGCTTCCGCGCGCCGTCGAGCGTTGTCACGTGGGCGGCGTGCAACCGAAGCGCGGGCGGAGACCGGATCATCCGGTCCAGTGCGGACGATTCCGCGGTCACGGGGCGGACCGCGTTCCACTCCACGGGCGAGGTCGGGTGATGGTCGACCCCGAAGGCACCGGGGTCTTCGGCATGGACCGCGACCGGCAGTCGTAGCTCCGCGAGTCGCTCCCACAACGCCGGGACCTCCTTCGGGGAGGGAGGGGAGTCGATGCCGGTCGTCGGTGCGAGGTAGACCTTGAAGCCCCCCGCGTGGCGGGCGAGCGCGGGCAACGCTCCCGGGTCGGTGGGCGTGGCGTAGACCAGCACGTCGACCGCCGCTCGTCCCTGCACACGGGCGACCTTGTCCCGCCAGGTTTCGAGGTCGGTCACCGGCGGGTGCGTGTTCGGCATATCGCCGACCAGGGTGACTCCTCCGAGGGCCGCGGCGACGGTGCCGGTGGGGATCGTCTCGGCTTCGGAAGGTCCGCCGGGTTCCCGGAAATGGACGTGGAGGTCGGTCGCGGCGGGCAGGATGATCGCGTCGCCGACGTCGTGCCGAGAAGCCCCGCCCCGGACCTTGCCGACCGACGCGATGCGGCCGGACTCATCGATAGCGATCTCCACCGGTTGGAGCCGCCCTCGGACGAAGGCACGTCCCGCGAGCACTAGCACGATCGAGGGCCGATCCTCGCGGTCGGAATCGGCCCTGGCCCGGCGGTTCACTCGAGGCATCCGCGCCGCGGACGCGGGACGGACCTAAATAGCTCGGCCCCTGGCCGGGGGCGAGGGGTTTTGTTCCGGCGACCCTCCGCCGGTCGTGGTCGAACCGTCCCCCACCCACCGGACGTGGACGTACGCCCGGAGCGGCGTGGACCGCTCGAAAGTATCGTCGGGCCTCGCGGCCCTGCTCGCCGAGGTCTCGTACCGTCCACCGCCGTCCGCCGGCCGTCTCGTCGACGCGCCCGGCCACTACGCCGGCATGGTCCGCATCGGTCGGGAGACGATCGCCGTCACCACCGACACCGTCGGTACGAAGGTGAAGCTCGCCGCCGAGCTCGGTCGATGGGAGGAGGTCGGCGAGGACATCGTCGGTGTGAACGTGAACGACCTCGCCTCGGTCGGCGCGCGTCCTTCCGGCCTCGTCGACACCATTCTCTGTCGCGCCCCGGACCCCGAAGCGTTTGGCGGCATCGGCCGAGGCTTAAACCGGGGCCTCGAGTCTGCCCGATGCGCGTTGCTGGGAGGGGAGACCGCGGTCGTTCCTGAGATCGTCGACGGGATCGACCTCGGGGCCACCGCGTTCGGGTTCTTCCCCCGGGGCCGTCGGCCCGTGCTCGGAGCCCGCATCCGCCCGGGGGACCGGTTGATCGGGGTTCCTTCCTCCGGCCTCCACGCGAACGGCTTCACGCTCGTCCGCCGGCTTCTGCGGGAGCGGTCGGTCGACCTGCTCCGGCCCCGACCGGGCGCGCCGCGGCCGATCGGTGAGGAGTTGCTCACTCCGACGCGGATCTATTCGTCGGTCGGTGACGAGCTCGCCGAGACGGCCGCGACCCATGGCCTGGCCCACCTCTCGGGCGGCGGGGTTCGTAACCTCGTGCGACTGCAACCCAAGGTTCGGTTCGTCCTCGACCGGTGGCCCGAGGTCCCGGCGCTCTTCCGTTGGGTCCAGCAGCTGGGCGCCCTCTCCGACGAGGAGATGTTCCAAACGTTCAACATGGGCGTCGGTTTCGTCCTCGTCGTGAGTCCTCGGCGACTCGCGGAGACGCGCCGACGCCTCGCCCGCGCAGGCGCGCCGGACGCGGTCGAGGTCGGTCACGTCGAGAAGGGCGCCGGTGTGACGGTCCCGGGGTTCGGTCTCTCCTTCGAAGGATACTCGTAGGTTACGCCACCGAAACTCCGGCAACGATTATCGGCGTCCGGAGTTAAGGACGCGGCGTGGCAGTCGGCCGGCGCACGTGGGTAGGGGCGATCCTTGCGTCGGTGCTCTCGGCGTTCGCGTGGGCCACGTACTACCTCTTCGTGCTCTGGGTCACCCCGGGAACCTCCCCCTCCGCGATCCTCGCCTACCCGTTCGTCGTGGGGGGGCTCGCGTATGCGGGTTGGGCGCTCATCACCGGTCATGGCCGAGCGTTCGTCGCGTTGTGGTCCGACCCGTCGGCGTGGGCCCGGGTCGGTCTCCTCTTCGGCATGCAGGTCTCCGTACTGGCGGCAACGTACCTGACCGGACCGGTCGACGCGTCGCTCCTCTCGCTCATCGGGGACGTGGTCCTGACCCCGGCCCTCGTCGCCCTTCTGATCGCGACGTATCGGGCCCAGATCGCGACACCGCTCTTTGCCGTGGGCATCGTCGTGAGCCTCGCCGGAGGAACGATGGCGATCGTCGGCGGGCAGAAGCTCACGGCGGTGCACGGCTGGGGCTGGCTCGCCGTACCGGGCGTCCCGCTCTTTGTCGCATCGTACTTTCTTCTCACGGCGCGCGCCAACCGCACGACCGCGCCGTCCGCCGTGGTCGCCCAATCGATGCTCGCCGCCGGAGGTGTCTTCCTCGTGGCGGCGCCCCTTTTCCCGGGCGGCTGGCCTGGCCTCATCGCGGTCGCTCCGGGGCCGGCGGTCCTGCTCGCCGCCTGCGGCATCACGAGCTTCTTCGTCGCGCCCGCCCTCTATTTCCTCGCGATCAGCGAGGTGGGCCTCGTGGTGCCACCGATGCTGATGACCGCCATACCCGTCTTCACGCTGCTCCTCTCGGCCAGCGTCCTCGGCATCGCGCTCCCGTTCATCGGGGTCCTCGGTATCCCGGTCGCCGTGGTCGGGGGCATCATCGCGCTGCGCGCCGAATCCGCCGGTCAATCGGAACCGCGCGAGGACCCGTCCGGTCCGGCCCGCTGACGGCGTCGCCCGGACTCACTGCCAATCGGTGAGGCTTCGGGTGGAGGCGCGGCGCTTCGCCGGCTTACCGACGTCCGAGATCGGTGTATCGAGCGTCGCGGGGGTAGCGGCCGAGTCCGACGACGGGCGGGGTTCCTCGGGCGGCGGCGCGAGGCGGCGCTGGTGACTGCCCCGAAGGAGCGCGGAGGCGTCCCAATCGAACACTTCGGTCACTCGAGCGAGGGTCTGGGCCACTCGGTCCGCGTAGTATTCCCAGTCCGGCTGCTTCGTGAACGGTCGACCCTCGACCCAGGGCTCGACCTCCTGCGGGGACTTCCGAGAGTCGGTGACGATCCAGGCGACGCGCATCCCTGGGATTACATCGTAGCCCTCGCTGCGGAGCTGCTTGTAGACCCGGAGGAACGGGAGCGACTCGCGCGTCGATTCGTTGTACTCGCTCTCGGCCCGCACCGTGCGCGCGATCACGAGCCGCTCGACCGGGACCTCGTGGCTGCGGACGGACTGCACGAGCTCGCGGGCGCGACGGAGGGCGGCGTCGGTGTCGCCCTTCAAGACCAGGTCGAACACCTCGAGGAGCGCCGACGACTGAAAGTCGAAGGCGTCCGTCCGACGGGTCTCGTAGCCTCGCACGATGAGGTTCTCCTCGGGCCACACCGTCCGGCCGACGTACCGCTTCTTCACGCCGTGGGAGAAGAACGACTCGAACACCGACTGGAACTCGAAGGTGACCCCTTCGTGGGTGAACCGTTTCGCGAGCCGCTCGCCGACCTCCCGCGCCCCTTCGAGCGACGCTACGGGGGAACGGACGAACACCGAGTCGGTGTCCGAATAGACCACCTCGAACCCGTCGGCCTCGAGCTCGCGGATGATGTTCGTGATCGCCCCGCGTCCGAACGCGGTGATCGCAGCCCCGATCTCCTTGTTCGTGAAGCGATAGAAGCTCGAGGCGAGGACGCCGTAGAACGAGTTCATCAGCACCTTGACGGCGTTCTGGAGGCCGTCGTAGTAGTCCTTGAGCTCCGGGTTCGGCGCCGTCTGGCCGGCCCGCCGGAAACGGTTTCGTTCCGCGAGGAGGTCGGAGAGAATCTCCGGAATGATGCCTCGGCGCACCGCCGGCGCGAGGAACCGGGCCCCGGACGGGGCGACCGTCGTGCCGTCCGGCGAGAGGGTCGTGAAACAGAGGTTCCGGGAGATGATGATCGATGGGTACATCGACTTGAAATCGAGAACGACGACCCAGCGGTAGATCCCGGGTCGGATCGGGTGGACGTACCCGCCTTCGATCGAGCTCTCCCGGCCCGAGAAATGGCTCATCGGGACCCCCACGTGCTGGGTGTCCGCGCGCGGGATCAGCAGCGAATCGATGTAGAGGGACGTGCGACCGTTCATGCCCTCCTCGAGGGGGAGCCGGGCGACGGTCGCCAGGTCGACGGCTTTCTCGACCGTTCGCAACCGTTGAAGGATGCGCAATGCCAGCTCGGCGTCATGCTCGCAATATTCCATCACGCGATCGGGGTCGTCGGCCCACTCCTTTTCGATCACCCGCCGGTCGACGTCGAGCTTGGAATCGCCGAGTAGCGTCCGCGCGACGAACTGGAGGGTCTCCTGCTTCGGCTTGAGGTCCCGGCGGACGGACCACCAGGCGTCGGCGACCGCCCGACCCGTGACCTTCCAGAGACGCTCGCCCATCTCGCGCGGGGCCGAGCGTTCGCGGCCGATGTCGAGCGACTTGAGACCGGTCGCGGTAGCGCGCTCGATCAGGAGCGGAAAGTCGTAGCCACCGATGTTGTAACCGGTGATCACGTCCGGGTCGTCCTCGAGGACGGTCGCGACGAACTGTTCGAGGATCTTCCGCTCGTCCGGACCGTGGAGCCGGAACGTCGCCGGGGGGCGGCCGCCCCCTTCCGACACCCCGCAGATGGTGAAGATCGTCCGCTCGCGGATCGCGTTCTCGATGTCGAAGGAGAGGACACGGAGTGCCGGTCGAAACGGCTCGGTGGGCCGGATATCGTGGCCGTCGGCCGTCACGATGCGCACGACGTGGGGGACCGTGTAGCGGGCGCGGACCTCGTCCGGCTCGTCCTCCGCCTCGAACGCGACCGTAAGGCCGACGTGCTTGTCGTAGAGGAACCGGTGGACGAACGGGATGTCGCACGCAAGCACGCTCGTCTCGTCCCCCCGCCGGCGGTAGTTGTCGCGGTACTGGGGTACGAGCCAGGGGCGATGCAGGGTGACGTGGAGCGCCGGTCGGTCACGACCGTCGACCCAGGTCGTGATGTCGTGGAACTCGATGATCTCGGGGTCCGCACGGAGACGGGCCCGGACCTCGTCCGTCGGTTCGGTGAGCTCGAAGTAGGGCCGAAAGCCGTAGTAGCGGGCCACGAGCGAGCCGCCATCCCGGGTGCGGCCGAATAGCTCGATGACCACGCCGTCTTCGACGGCCTGGTACGAACCCTCCAGAAGGAATAGCTCGACCGTTTGCACGTCCTACCGAGCGGGACCCGAGTTAAAGCCGTTTACGAGCCGGCGCTCGGCAAGCCACTTCGCGAGCGCCCGGACGTCGCGTTCCCATCGCGCCCGCCAGCGGCGCGAGCGCAGGGCGGCGGCGGGATGTAGCAGCGGGAAGTTCGGCGCGGCGGTTCCCGGTCGCGGCCGCCCCGCGGCCGAAAGGACCGGCGGCGCGCCCGGGTCGATCGCCGCGAGCGCCCGGGCCCCGAGGGTCACGATGAGCTCCGGGCGGAGGAGCTCGAGCTGTCGGTCCAGGTACGGTCGACAGGTCCGGGCCGCCGCCCGGTCGAACCGATTGCCCGGGGGTCGGCACTTGAGAACGTTCACGATGCCGAACTCCTCCTCCGAGAGCCCGAGACGGGCGATCGCCCGGTCGAGCTCGCGGCCGGAACGGCCGACAAACGGCAGGCCCCGTCGGTCCTCCTCCGCGCCCGGTGCCTCGCCGACGAAGAGAACCCGGGGCGACCGCCCTCCACGGTAGACGACCGCGTGGGTACGGAGCTCCCCGAGCGGGCACTTCCGGCACCTACGGATCTCCGCGGAAAGCCGAAGCCATTCCCGCGAAGCGGCGGGCGCGCGGGGTCGTCGCGGAACGGTCGGGAAAGCTTTCCAGGACCCCTGACCACTTCGTTCCACGGCGGTTCTCACCCCAGCCCGGCCCGTGACGACCCACCGCCGTGCGTCACGCGGCACGGACTTTAAATACCGCTACCTAGTGGCTCGGCCCCTCCGCCGATATGTCGCCACCGTCGGGGCTCAACACAGCGGGCCGTCTGGCCACCCTCCGCCAGCGTCGGCGCTGGTCGGACCGCTACTACAAGCGGCGCACCCTCCATCTGAAGGAGCGTTCCGACCCCCTGGAAGGGGCCCCGCAGGCCCGGGGAATTGTGATCGAGAAGGTCGGCGTCGAGGCGAAGCAGCCGAACTCCGCGATCCGCAAGTGCATCAAGGTCCAGCTGATCAAGAACGGCCGTCAGGTGACCGCCTTCGCGGTCGGGGACGGCGCGATCAACTTCATCGACGAGCATGACGAGGTGCTGGTCGAGGGTATCGGGGGTCGGATGGGACGGTCCTACGGGGACATCCCCGGCGTCCGGTACAAAGTGATCCAGGTGAACAACGTCTCGCTCGACGAGCTCGTGCGCGGACGCAAGGAGAAGCCGGCCCGATGAACGAAGGTCCGGAGTCGCTCCGTCCACCGGAGCCCACCGAGGAGGAGCAGGGCCCGGTCGTCCATCGACCTCAGCCGCCGCCCCCGCCGCCGTTCCCGCTGCCGCCGCTGTTCGGGAAATACCCGTTCGAAGGCGTCGAGGTGCACGACCCGGGGCTCCTGCCGTACATCTACCTCCACCCGATCTACGCCCCCCACACGGAAGGGAAGCTCACGGGGAAGCCGTTCCTCAAGACCCGGATGCATCTCGTGGAGCGGCTCGCGAACCACCTGATGAAGGGCGGGAAGTTCACCGGGAAGAAGTCGAAGGCGCTCGCGACGATCCGCAAGGCGTTCGCCGAGATCGCCCAAAAGGAGGAGAAGAACCCGCTCCAGCTCCTCGTCGACGCGGTCGAAAACGCCGCGCCGCGGGAGGAAGTGACGCGGCTCCAGTTCGGCGGGATCTCCGTCCCGCGCGCCGTCGATGCGTCGCCCGCCCGTCGGCTTAACGTGGCGATCCGGAACCTCGCGCTCGGCGCGATCCAGGCGTCGCATAAGTCCACGAAGCCGATCCACTCGTGCCTCGCCGACGAGATCCGGCTCGCCGCGAAGGGTGACCTGACCTCGTTCGCCGTCGGCCGCAAGGAAGAGGTCGAGCGGGTCGCCCAGTCGGCGCGGTAGTCCGGAGGAGTTCGCGATGACGCATATTCGGGCGGAACTGGCGAAGGCCATCCCCGAGATGATGCACAGCGTGGACCGGATCCGAAACATCGGGATCGTGGCCCACATCCACCACGGGAAGACGACGCTCAGCGACAACCTGCTCGCGGCCGCGGGGATGATCTCGAACGAGCTCGCGGGAAAGCAGCTCTACCTCAACTTCGACGAGCAGGAACAGGCGCGGCTCCTCACGATCAACAACGCGGACGTCACGATCGTCCACGAGTTCGAGGGACAGCAGCACCTGATCAACCTCATCGACACCCCCGGCCACGTGGATTTCGGGGGGGATGTCACGCGCGCGATGCGGGCGGTCGACGGCGCGATCGTGGTCGTCTGCGCGGTCGAGGGGGTCATGGCCCAGACCGAGACCGTGCTGCGCCAAGCGTTGCGCGAAAAGGTGAAGCCGGTCCTATTCATCAACAAAGTCGACCGGGCGATCAAGGAGCTCAAGCTGACGCCCGATTCGTTTCAGAAGCGGTTCCTCACGATCATCTCGGAAGTCAACGAGCTGATCCGCAAGATGGCTCCCGAGGAGTTCGTGGACGAGTGGAGCGTCGACCCCCGGGACGGGTCCGTCGCCTTCGGCTCGGGCTACGAGAACTGGGCCATCAGCATCCCCTACATGCAGAAGACCGGCGTGAAGTTCCCGGACATCATCGAATACGTTTCGACCGGCCGCTCGCGCGAGATCGCCCAGCGGGCGAAGATCAACGATGTCGTGTTCGACATGGTCGTCCGGCACCTCCCGAGCCCTCACGTCGCGCAACGGTACCGCATTCCGAACATCTGGAAGGGCGACGCCGGCTCATCGGTCGGTCAGGCGATGGTCAACACCGACCCGAGCGGCCCCACGTCGTTCATGGTCACCGACATCACGATGGACCCGAGCGCGGGCGAAATCGCCACGGGTCGCGTCTTCTCCGGGCGCCTCGTGAAGGGGATGGAGCTCCAGGTCGCCGGCGCGAAGGCGAAGGACCGAATCCAGCACGTGTCGCTGTTCATGGGGCCCGAGCGCCTCATGGTCGAAGAAGTGACCGCGGGCAACATCGCCGCGGTGATCGGTCTCAGCGACGCGTTCGCCGGGACGACGATGAGCGATGTTCCCGACATGGTCCCGTTCGAGGAGATCCGGCACGTGTCGGAGCCGGTCGTGACGGTCGCCATCGAGCCGAAGCGGATGGCCGATCTGCCGAAGCTCATCGAGGTGATGCGGAAGATCGCCAAGGAGGACGCGAGCCTCCGCGTCGAGATCAATCAGGAGACGGGCGAGCATCTCCTATCGGGGATGGGCGAGCTCCACCTCGAGATCACCCAGTACCGGATCGTCAACGACTACAAGGTCGAGATCGAGGCGTCGAAGCCGATCGTCGTCTACCGTGAGGTCGTGAAGCACGCCGGCGGCCCGTTCGAGGGAAAATCCCCGAACAAGCACAACCGGTTCTACTTCGAGGTCGAGGCTCTCCCCACGAGCGTGGTCACCGCCCTCAAGGAGGGCGAGATCCCGCAAGGAAAGTCGTTCAAGGACATCAAGACCCTCGTGACGAAGCTCGAGACGCTCGGCATCCCGCGCGACGAGGGGCGCGGGATCGTGGCGGTCGAGGGAACGAACATCCTCTTCGACGTGACGAAGGGGATTCAGTACCTCAACGAGACGATGGACCTGATCGTCGACGCGTTCAAGGAGGCGATGAACCGTGGGCCGCTCGCGAACGAGAAGGTCTACGGCCTCAAAGTCCGCCTCGTCGACGCAAAGCTGCACGAGGACTCGATCCACCGCGGCCCCGCCCAGACGATCCCGGCGGCCCGCTCGGGCATGTACGGCGCGATGGTGCTGGGGGACCGCCTTCTCCTCGAGCCGTTCCAGAAGGCCACGGTGAATGTCCCGCAGGAGGTCCTCGCGGGCGCCACCCGGGAGCTCCAACGCCGCCGCGGTGAGATCCTCGACATGACCAGCGTCGGCGACCTCCAGACGGTCGTCGCGAAGGTGCCGGTCGCCGAGATGTTCGGCTTTGCCTCCGACATTCGCAGCGCGACCGCCGGTAAGGTGCTCTGGGCGACCGAGTCCCTGGGCTTCGAGCCGGTGCCCGACACCCTCCAGCCGCAGGTCGTCGCGGAGATTCGCCAGCGGCGCGGTCTCAAGCCGGAACCGTACGACGCGGCGTACTACGCGGGCTAACCGGTCGCGGGCCGACCTCGTCCCGGAACGCGGAACCTACACCGATACGTAGTAGCTTACGTACATACTACGATGCGTCGTAGGCATTGGCGAACCTACGCTGGGGCGCGGACCGACCGTCCCACCCGGGGCGGCTCGAGCAGAGCGTCGAGGGTTTGCTGTCCTCTCGGCCGAGGGCCTTCCGCCGAGCGGGAGCGCAACGGCCACGCCCCTTCGTGGTCGAGGAGCCAACGCTTGCGCCAGAGCCCAAGACCGAAACCCGTGATCGACCCGTTCTCGCCCACCACGCGGTGGCAGGGAATGACGATCGGGATGGGGTTCCGGCGCATCGCACCGCCCACGGCCCGGGGCGCCGCCGTAGCCGACCCTCCGCGCGAGCTCGCCGTAGGTCACCGTGCGGCCCGCGCGCACCGTCCTCAGCTCTTCCCAGACCGCGCGGTCGAACACGGAGGCGCTGTCCGGGTCGACCTTGAGCTCGAAGTCGCGGCGTTCCCCCCGGAAATACTCGCGGAGTTGGCGCGGTGGGCTCCCCGCGGGAAACGGCGGCTTCCGGCGTACGGCGCCGTTCGGCAGGCCGGTCTGGTTGACGCCTTTCTCGAGGAGGTCGACCACGCGCACGGTCGACCCGAGGTAAGTGATGCGGAACGTGCCGATCTGGGTGGAGACGTCCGAGAATTGGAGGGCTTCGTCCATCGTTCGGGCAGGAACTCCGGAGCTTATGGTTGTTTCAGCCCGGACCCACGCTCTCGAGCCCGGTCGCCCCGATCCGGAAGTCGGCGGAGCCCTCCGGGCGCGACCGGTGCTTGACGAGGACGACCCGTCGTAGCGGACCGGCGAGCCGGTCGAAGCGCAGGATCGTCTTCGCGGCGTGGTTCAAGAACGAGCCGCCGAGCGGCTCGAGCGTGCCGTCCCGCATGCTCCGCCAGACCTGGTTCGTGAACAGGACGGGTAGGTGGGCCCGGAGCGCGGTCGCCACGAGGTCCGCCACGGCGAGCGAGAGCGATTGACGCGCGTCGTCCTCGTCCGTCCCGGAGAGGGAGAGCCGGTAGTAGAACGTCCCCGAGTCGACAACGATGAGGCCGACGGGGCGTTGACCGTCCCGTGCGAGATGGCACGCGGTCGAGATCGCCTCTCCCTGTTCCGCGAGATCCTTCGGAGTGGTGAGGAGCCAGCGCTTCAGCACCCGGTCGAGGTCCTCCCCCGCGACCGCCCTGAGCCGGTCCACGCTCACGCCCTCCGTGTCAATGTAGAAGACCCACCGGTTGTCGAGGGCGACCCGGTGCGCCACCTGGAGGCAGAAGAGGGTCTTGCCCGAACCGCCTTCCCCGTAGATTTCGGTGAGGCAGTCGGTTTCGAGCCCGCCGCCCAAGAGGCGGTCGACCGAAGCGATTCCGGTTCCGCAGCGGTCCGCCTCCATCCCGCGCTCCGACATCGAACCGGCGGTTAAGCTCTCGTCAGGGATTTCCCTTCCCCGGTGAGCGAATACGCGACCCCGAGCTCGGGGTTGCGGACGAACGGGCCCGCCTTCGCGAACGCCTCGGGATGCTCCGTGTGGATCGGGTAGACGGCACGCGCTCCGGTCGCTCGCACGATATCGAGGAGCTCCGAGCCGGACGCATGCCCGCTCGCGTGCATCTGGTGGAACTGGAGGCCGAAATGGTCGAGCCAGTTGTGCATCACCTGGTCATCGACGTCGTCCTCGCTGAACGGTTCGCTCATCGAGTGGATGAACGGGCTCCCCTTCGGCGGTCGCAGGTCGATGAGCTCGGTGAAGTGAGCGAGGTCGAGCGCGAGGAGGTAGTCCCGTCCTCGGCGGGCGACCTCCTCGGCCGGGAGCGCGTCGTCGAGGTACGGTCGCTCCCAGAGGTACGAGACCCGCTTCTTACGGGCGTAGACACGCAGGCCCGAGGCCTGACCCGGCACGGGGACCTCGTCCGGCGGAAACCGGGGAGCTACCTGGGTGAGCAGGTGGGCGGTCCGCACCGAGACGACCAGCTCGCGTTCCGCTTCCTGGGCGGCCGCATAGAGCGTACGGAGGCGGTCGACGTCGCGGGGATAGGTACACGCGAGCGCGAGCTCGGAGCATCTCTCGAGCACCCGGTCGACGCCGCTCCGCACCCCGTCCTCGCTCAGGTTCCGCCGCGGGTCCGGACCCGCACGGGTCCCCTCGATGAGGAGGGCGTCCACCTTCTCGGCGGCGACGGCCTCGAAGAAGGCGTGGGTATCCGGGGCCCGCGGCCCGTGGTGCCGAAAGTCCCCGGTGTAGGCGAGGGTCCCCTCGCTCGTCCGAACGATGAATCCGTAGGCGAACGGGATCGAGTGGTCGACCGGGAAGGGGACGACCTCGATGCGACCGACCCGCACGGGCACCAGGTCGCGGAATACCTCCCACGGGTGCGTACCGTACTTCATCCGGGTCGACGTTTCGATTGCCGAGAGCAGCGTGCGGGTCCCCTCGCCGACATGGACGGGGATCGCGGGGTCGATCAGGTCGAGATAGCCCGCATGATCGGCGTGAGCATGGCTCACGAACACGCCGTGGACCTCGGGCTCGGCGTACGGCAGCTCGCCGTCCCCGAGAGCCTCGCGGGCGTAGAGCCCCGAGAGCCGAGGGATCAGGTCGAACTCGAGGAGGTCCTTCGCACGGCTCGTCGAGCGGGGCTGCAAGAAATTGACGTAGTATTCCTCGACCCTCGGGGAGAACGACGGGCCGAAGTCGAAGAGGACCCGGTCGGGGCCGTCCTCGATGAGGATCTTATTCCCCCCGATTTCGCGGACTCCGCCGAGAAACCGAATCGTAGGACCTTTCACGGGCATGGCAAGGACCGCTTCTTGAAACGATTTGCCGCACCGGGGCCCGAGAACCTTTTCTGGAGGCACCGTCCGGCCCCCATCCGTGAGGACGAGCCGAGCCGATGGACGCTCCTCGGGCCGGGCGAAGAAACCGCGGAACCCGCCCGCGGACCGCGCGCAGCACCGCCGGGTGTCCCGAATGGCGCGCCGGCTCGTCGAGGAGTTGGACCCGGACGGGACCGCCGCTGTAGTTGTCGCCGGAAGCTGGGCCCGAGGGGAGGCTCACGTAGCCTCGGACGTCGACCTCTGGGTCGTGACCGAGACGCCCCCTGCTTCCCGTCACCGCATGCTCCAACGGGAGGGTCGCATGGTGAGCGTGAAATTCAGCACGCCCGCGGAGGAGCGGCGCGAAATGAGCGACCCGAGCCACTTCGATGGGACCGTCCCCGGATGGCGGTCCGCGCGCATCCTCCGCGACCCGCAGGGCGTGGCGCGCCGCCTCCAGCGGGAGGCGCGACGCTTCCGCTGGTCGTCCATCCGTCGGGCGGTACGGAAGTACGTCGGCGACCAGCTCGCCGAGCATGCCGAGGAAGTAGTGAAGCTGGTGCGGGCGTTGTACACGGGGGAACGCGAGACGGCGTCCGTTCTACGGAACGTGATTGCGAACCGCATGGCGTTCCTGCGACTGCTTCCCCTCGAGCAGTGGTGGACGACCGAAAACGGACTGTGGGAAAGAGCCGGGCGGCGGGCGGGCGCGGAATTCCAGCGGGCCCAACGATCGGCGCTTGGCACGGATGGGTCGACGTGGAACGAGAGCTGCGAGGCCGCGCTCCGGTTGTACTCGCTGACCGTCCGCGCGAACCGACGCTATCTTACTAAGGAGAATCGTCGCGTCGTGGAAGCGGTGTGCCGGCTGGCCGGCCACCCCGCCGCGAAGAGAGTTCGGGAAACGCCCTAGCGCGCCTTCAGGACCTTCTTCACGTTGGGGTGCTCCTTCGTGAAGATCTTCCCACCGCAGTTGTCGCACCGGACCCCGAAAAGATTCGCGTCCGAGGGGAGCGCCTCGCCGCAACGGATGCACCGAAACATGACTTCCTCCGTTCGACCGGATTCGAGGGCTTAAACGTTGCCGGGTCCCGGCTCGCGTTCCGCCCGCTGGATCGGCGGCGGTGGGGCGAAGACGTAGGCGTTCGAGGAGAATCGGGTGCCGCACCGCCGGCACTCGAAGATTCCGCTGGCGACACGGCGGAGCGTGACGGTCGAACATCGAGGGCAGGCGGCATCCGGCTCCCGCGCCCGGTCGATCTCCACCACGCGTCGCCGGATCCGGATCCCGTAGCGAGGCCCCATCCAACCGGTCGGGCCCGCCTTCTTCGTGCGCTTGCTCATGGGGTGCCCCCTTTCGCGAACGCGCGGGCCCGCTCACCGTGGCGGAACGCCCGGCGGACGATCTCCTTGACGTCGTCGGGCGAGAACGCCCCAACGAGGCCCTTTTGCATCGCGACCACTCGTCCGGCTTCGTCGGTCGCGACGGTGATCCGGCCCTGGGCCGCCCGCTCCTCGTCGAATGTCGGGTCGACGACGATCGTGTCCCCGAGACGGACGAACGTGCATTCGATCGGGTAGTGGACAACCTCGAGCGGGTAGTCGGCGTCCCTCACTTCGAACCGCTTCGCCGGCACGGTGGTGTGGGCGAGCGCGCTCAGCGCCGCGAGGGAGGCCGCATCGATCAGGTTCCCCGAGTGGTCGAGCACGTGAACGTCGACGTAGCAGACCCAGCTCTTCTCGCCGGGCGTCACGCACAGGCGCGTGAGGTCGATCGTCTCGGCCGCGCGGATCGCGCGGTCGACGACGCGGGAGACCTCGATGGCGCCCGGCTGCGGCGGCCCGGGCTCGAACGTGGGGCTCGATAGCGGAATCAGCTCCGCGTTCGTGGTGAGCACCCCGGCGTTCGGCGTGTCCGGGAACGGCTTCCCCGGCTCGAGCTTGATCCCGGCGAGGACGGCCGTGTCGCCGATCCGGACGAGCGCGGAACCGTCCGCGGTGGCCACGTACCCCGGTTCGACCGAGACCGTCCGGTATTCGTCCGGACCCCGGCCGTCGAGCCGCTTGCCTTCGGCCGCGAGGTCCAGGATGTGGGTCGTGAGGATCTCGGCGGAGACCTCCTCGCTCATGCGGAACCTCCGACCGGTCCGGTCGAGTAGCGCTCGCGCAACGCCTGCTTCATCTTCTCGTAGATCTGGCGGCAGCCCGCGACGCCCAGGTCGAGCGCCTGGGCGAGCTCCGCCTCGGTCATGTGTCCCTCCATCTGGAGGAGGACGAGGCGGCCGGACTGCGGGACGAGCGCCATCGGAAGGTCGGCCTCGCCGAAGTTGTCCTCTTCCTTCTTGAGGTCGAGAGCGATCTGGCCCGCGACCTTGCCGACCGCCACGGCCGGCAAGAGGTCGACCATCGGGATCCCCGCATCCGCGAGGGCCATCGAAGCCGCGACGAGCCCCGCGCAGCGGGTGCCCGCGTTCGCCTGGAGGACCTCGATGTAGATGTCGATGCTCGTGCGCGGGTATTCCTCGGCGAAGACGACCGACTCGAACGCCTCGCCGATCACCTTGGAGATCTCCTGCGAGCGGCGGTCCAGGCCGGGGCGCTTACGCTCGTCGACGGCGAACGCCGCCATGTTGTACTTGCACTGGATGACGGCCTTGTTGTTCTGCTGCAGGTGTCGGGGGTGGACCTCGCGGGGGCCGTAGACGGCCGCCATCACTTTGTTCTGCCCCCACTCCACGAACGCCGAGCCGTCGGCGTTGTGCAGCGTACCGACCTGGATGCGGATCGGTCTCAGCTCGTCCAGCTTGCGCCCGTCGATGCGGAGCCCTTCGGGGCTCAATAGGACGGGGACCTCTTTCGCTCCTACGTTTCCCATGTTCGTTCTCCTTTAAGTGGAATCTCGTCGCGTCGCTTCGGTGTCCCGGTATCCTCTCCTACCGGTTCACTCTTCCCCCGGCTTGGCCGAATCCGGAGCCTCGGTGTCGTCCTCCGTTTCGACCGTCTCCTCGTCGGGTTCGGCCGGGGGGAGGAGGCGGGAGGGAGCGTCACGATGCGCATGCTCGGCGGGCGGCAGCTCAGGTCCGCGGGCTCCCGTCGGCGTCGTGGCGAGCAGGTAGCTCTCGACGCGTTCGGTGAGACCGGAGTGCTGGGCGTTCGCCTCGATGATGCGAAGGACCTCGCTCACCCGACGGATCGCCTCGGGAGAACCGCCGACCCACACCCGGCCGTTCTGGCCGACGACCGCGTCGGCACCCGTATGGTCGCGTATCGTCTGAATCATCGAGCCGTTGCGACCGACCACCCGGGGGATGCGAGCGGGAGAGATCCGGACGATCGTACCGCCCTCGAGTTTCCCGAGGCCCTCGCCGTTCATCGTCACGCCGATGCGCCCGGTTGGGTCGAGGTTCTCGACCTGGACGACCACCGCATCGCCGACGCGCAGGAACCGTTCGGTCTCGCCGACCTCGACCTGCCAGGGGGTTCCCGTCATGTGCAGCGGCGCCCATCGGGGCGCTCCGATATCGAGCAGCCAGAACGTCCCCTGGACGTCCGTGACCGTGCCGATCACGACATCCCGCGGCTTCGGGATGTACCGACCCGAGAGCGGGACCACCGAGACGAGCGGGGGCCGCTCGGAGAGCAGGCCGAGGACGCTCGCATAGATCTTGCCGCCCGTGCGGTACGTTCCGGGCCCCGGTTTCAACCCCTGGGCTCGGATCTCTTCGCCGGGAAGAACTAGTGTCCGTCCCCCGGGGGGAGGCGAGGAGTGACCCTCGCGGCCACGATCTCGGTGGCCCGGACGATGACCTCGGGACATTTTGGGTGCTGCACCGGGGCGCTCGACCAGCGTGCCCTATTTAACTAAAGCGGTCTCGATGGCGCCCTTCGTCCGGGCGCTCAGCTTCTCGTAGAGTTCGGTCTGCATTCCCGCCGGGATCTCGACGACGCCGGCCCAGCTGCCGTCGGACAGCCAGTTCTCCTCGAGCAGCCGCCCGAGCCCCTTCACCTCGCCGATGACACGGGGATAGAACTGGGCGGGGATCTTGATCCGGACCTTGACCACATCGAGCCGGATCGGGATGAGCGGGCGGAGCTTCGCGAGGACCTCCTGGACCTGTTCGTCGACCGGTCGGAACGGGTCGACGTGCACCTTCGCCTCGTTCATCGCGGCCTCGATACGCGCGGGCGGATGCGGGGCCCCGGTCTGCGGGTTCATCGCATTGCGCGCGATCGTGGCGACGATCTGCTGGTGCTTCGCCGTCTGCAGGCGATGCCGTTGCTCGGTCGTCACCTGGACCTCGCCCTTCTGGATGATGATCCGGGCGATCTCGGCGAGATTGCGGGTGTGGAACGTCTTCTCGAGGTGCTCTTCCGAGATCTTGTCCCCTTTCTTGGCGTCCTTGAACACTTGGTCGAGGGCGAGCTTGTCGGAGAGGTCGACCTTCTTGCCGTCCTTCAGGTCCTGAACGGCTTGTGGGTCGACGAGGACCTCGAACCGGGAGCCCTGGGTCTCCCAGCGGGCGATGACCGCATCCTCAACCTTCACCATGGAAGGAGGGGGAAGAGCACCCCGGGTTATGTACGACCCGTGCGCCCGGTCCCACCCGCCGGGGGTAGGCGAGCGACGTATTTCTGGACCTCGTCGGCGGGGAACCGCCGCATCCCCTCGCCCACCTGCACCGAGCAGACTTCGACCTGGGCGAGGCTTCCGCCCTCGTCCAGGCCCGAGCGCAGGCCTTCGAGCGCGAGCAAGATTGCCTCGTCCCGGTTGAGCCCGGGTCGGTACTTCTGCTCGAAGAGGTCCATGACGGGCCCTTTGTTGCCCCCGGTGCTCGCGGCCCTGAAGCTCGTGAGCGAGCCGGACGGTTCCGTCTCGAACAGGTGGATTCCGCTATCGTCGTAGCCCCCGACCAAGAGCGCCGTCCCGAACGGTCGGACGCCGCCGAACTGGGTGTACTGCTGCTTATAGTCACAGATCCGACGGACGAGCAGTTCGACGCTCATCGGCTCGGCGTAGGTGACCCGGTTGATCTGAGCGGAGAGTCGAGCGTAGTCGACCAGCACCCGGGCGTCCGCGACGAGGCCCGCGGTCGCGCAGGCGATGTTCTCGTCGATCTCGTGGATCTTCTCGAGGCTCGCCGCCTCGGCGAGCTTCGGGTTGGGAATACGTCGGTCCGCGATCAGCACGACCCCGTCCACGTAGACGACGCCGGCCGTGGTCGCACCGCGTCGGACGGCTTCGCGTGCGTATTCGACTTGGAACAGCCGGCCATCGGGCGAGAAGACCGTGATCGCCCGGTCGTAGGCCATCTGGCCGGGTTGCATCTCCATGATGAGCGCCTCGCCCGGGCACTGAGGCCCCCTTTATAACAAGCGCGCGCGGAGTAACGTCTCCGTGAGCCGATTACATCGCTCGCGCAGGTCACGGTGCGTCCCGGACGCCGTGCGACAACCGTAAGAGCCGCGGCCGACCCTCTCCGACAATGCCGTCGACCGACGCACCGCGGGCCCGGAGGGCGGGCGGCTGGAGGCTCGCCGACCGCTCGTCGTCGTACCTTCGGAGCGCTGCCGAGCAGCCGATCGAGTGGTTTCCTTGGGGCGTCGAGCCGTTCGAGCTCGCGCGGCGCACGAAGCGGCCGATCCTGCTCGACGTCGGAGCGTCCTGGTGCCACTGGTGCCATGTCATGGACGAGGGGACGTACTCCGACACCGAGGTCGCCCGCCTCCTGCTCCAGCATTTCGTGGCGGTGAAGGTCGACCGGGACGAACACCCCGAGATCGACCGGCGGTACCAGCGGCAAGTAGGGGCGTTGACGGGCGAGGGGGGCTGGCCGCTCACGGCCTTCCTCACCCCGGAGGGGGAGGTGTTCTTCGGCGGCACCTACTTCCCGCCAACGGACGGCCACGGCCGGCCCGGTTTCCGCCGGGTACTCAGCGAGGTCGCCCGGCTCTGGCGTGAGGAGCCCGAGCGGATCCGGGAGAACGCGGAGGGGATTCGGGGCGCCCTCGCCCGGATGCGCGAGGCGCGCACTGCCGAGGACCTCTCCCTCGACGCGTTCGCCTCGGACGTGCTCGCGGACGTGCGTTCGAGCGTCGACCCGGTCCACAGCGGTTTTGGCGGGGCTCCGAAGTTCCCGCATCCGACCGCCGTGTCGCTGCTCCTGTGGGACGGGTTCGTCCAGGGCCGCCGCGCGAGCGACGAGGCCGCGCGCGAAACCCTCCTCCGCATGGCGGACGGCGGAATGTTCGACCAGGTGGGCGGGGGGTTCCACCGCTACTCGGTGGATGAGGGCTGGCACATCCCCCACTTCGAGAAGATGGGGGTCGACAACGCCGCCCTCCTGTCGGTCTACGTGGAAGGCGCGGCGCGCTTCTCGGACGACCGGCTCGAGGAGGTGGTCCGGGCCACGACCGAATGGACCCGCGCCACACTCGGCGACCCGCGCGGGGCGTTCGGCGCGAGCCAGGACGCCGACAACGCTCCCGGGGACGATGGCAGCTACTTCACGTGGTCCCGCGCCGAGCTCAAGGAAACCCTCGACGCCGACGAACTCCGACTCATCACGCGGTTCTTCGGGGTCGGCACGGACGGACGGATGCCCCACGACCCGGAACGTAACGTGTTGTTCCGCATGCTCACGCTCGCCGAGGCGGCGGAGGGGGTCTATCCGCCGGACCGCGCGGGCACGGCGCTCCGAGAGGCCGTGCAGAAATTGCGGGCCGCGCGCGCGTCGCGCCCGACCCCGACGGTCGACCGGGCCATCTACGCCGACATCAACGGCCGGTTCATCGCGGCGTTCGCCCGGGCGGGATCGTTCCTAGGAGATCGCACCATCCTCGCGGACGCCGAGAAGGCGGCGGACCGGCTCTTGAAGGAGGCGTACCGCCCGAGCCAGGGAGTGGGGCACCGGCTCGGCGACGACGGCCCGCAAGGTTTTGGTCTCCTCGAAGACCAAGTGGCGTTCGCGTCCGGCCTGCTCGAGCTCGCGGGCGTCCTGGCGTCGCCGAAGCATCTCGAGGCGGCCGTGGCGCTCCTCGAGCTCGTCGACCGGGAGTTCCGGGGCGAGGACGGCCTCCTCCGTGACCTCGCGCCATCGCTCTACGACGGCCCGGCGATCGCCGGGATGAAAGAGGCGTCGTACCCGCTCGAGGACACCCCCCACCTCTCCTCGAACGCGTCGGCAGCCCTGTCGTTCCTGCGTGCCGCGTCGCTCACCCACGACGACCGATGGGTCGAGAAGGGGCGGGCGCTGCTCGCGCCCGTCGCGCGCCGGATTGGAGGGGCGGGACTGTTCGCCGCCGGCTCCGCCCTCGCGGTGGCCCTGTTGAACACTCCGCCCGCTACCATCGTGGTCGAAGGGGAGGGCCCCCCGGCCGACCGCCTCCTCCGTGCTGCTCGACGGGCGTGGCACCCGAACGCCTGGGTCTTCGCCGGTCACCCGCCCCCGCCGTTCGAGCTGCCCGGATCCCTCCCCGGTCCGGGCTCGACGGGTGAAGCTCGGGCCTTCGTCTGCTTCGGGAACGCGTGCGCCCCGCCGGTCACCGACCCGGCGGAGATTGCGCCGTTGCTCGCGAGCGGCGGCCGGCCTCGCCCGGCGGCGTGAGCACGCCCAGGTCCGTGCCGTCCAGGAGATACGCGCGGGCGATGCCGGGGCTCAGGAATCGGCGGTAGAGAAACGAGCGACCCCGGGCCGGCCGTTCGCGGTTCAGCGCCTCGATGCCGGCGATCGGGTTGAACGCCGGGAGGATCACGACTTCGCGGGCGCGCGGCTCGATGTGCCGTCGCCGTCGGGAGGTCCGGTCGGAGGGTGGCGTCCGTTCGACCCGGACCCAGCAGCGACGTTTTCCCTCCGTGTCGTCGACGGTCGGCGCGAGCCGGAAGCCCGGATGTAGGTGACCGGCGACGAGCGTCCGCGAGCGCAGCACGGCATTCGAGGGCCATCGGTGCCCATGGAAGATCCCCACGCTCCCCCGAACGAGCCCGCTCGCCGGATGCACGTCCACCTCCCGGGGAAGATGGCGGACGATCCCGACGTCATGGTTACCGAGGACGAGGTCCACCGCCAGCCCTTCGCGCAACAGTTCGGCGAAGAAGTCGAACACGACCGGACGAAGCATCGGGGGAGTCCCGACGATCGGATGCTTTGCGTCCCCGGCCACGATCACCGCGCGCGCCCGATGGCGGCGGGCGAGGTCGATGAGTCCCTCCGCCAAACGGTCGGCCGCTCCCTCCGGGGGACCTAGCGGCCGCTCGGGCGTGCTGCCGAGCCCGAGGTGGAGGTCCGCCACCACGAGCGACCGCACGGCCGAGTCGCCTTCGGGTTCGAGCAGGAGCGCAGGGGCGTCGGGCAGCGGTCGGACCACGCTGTTCACATCCTGCATGATCGCCCCGCGCCCAAGACGGTTCTCGCCCGCCGGAATGTCCGCTCTCCGAGAGGTTGGACCATGCCATTTTATATATAAGTCATAATTGGATTTATCCGGGGGAGCGTATCGTGCCGTCGACCCGGGAACAGTCGATCGAGCGAATCCGCGCGCTCCTCGAACGCGCGGGTTTCTACGTTGCGGATACGCATTCGATCCGGCCGACCAGCTTCGACCTCGCCGCTCGCCGCGACGCGACGCTCTTGCTCGTCAAGGTCCTCAAGAACATCGACGCCCTCGATTCCGAGGAGGCGACCCGCCTCCGCGAGCTCGGGCAACTCTTCCCGGCGGTCACGCTGGTCATCGGGCAGACCTCGGGCGCCTCCGACCTCGACCCGGGGGTGGTCTACACCCGCTACGGAGTCCCGATCATCAACGAGGAGACGCTCCAGGAGTTCCTTGAGAAGGCCCTTCCGCCGTTCCTGTACGCCAGCCCGGGCGGTACGTTCGCCCAGATCGACGGGCCGCGCCTTCGGGAGCTGAGGAGCGTGCGGGGGCTCTCCCTCGGCACGCTCGCGGGCATCGCCGGGGTGTCGCGGCGGGCGATTCAGCTCTACGAGGAGGGCGCGGGGGCCGAAGCGCTCGTGATCGAGCGGATCGAGTCGTTCCTGGGAGAACCGATCGTGCGGCCGATCAACCTTTTTGAGTGGCCCGAGCGCGCGAAGGAGGAGGAAGCCGACCGCGAGGCCGAGGAACCCCCGGAGCGGCCGCTCCCGAGGACCGGCGACGCGTTGCGGGACGGAGTGTTGCGGCAGCTGGACGGCATGGGCATCGAGGTCACGGTCACGCTGCGCGCCCCGTTCGACGCGCTCGCCCGCACCCCGGAGGTTCTGCTCGCGACGGCGGGCAGCCTTCGGACCGCGCTCCACCGGGCGGAAGTGTTGCATGGCCTCGCGCGCGTCGCGGAAGGGCACGCGCTGTTCGTCGTCCGCGACCCGGTCCCCCGCCCGTCGATCGCGGGCCTCCCGATCCTCACGATCACCGAGCTCCGTCGTCACCGGGACCCGGACGAGCTGATCGAGGAGATCACCGAACGGGAAAGCCCGTGATCACCGCGAGGTTCCCGAACGCCCCCGGGGTCCTGCTCATCGCCCCCGTCCGGGGACTCGTCTCGGAGGTGCCTCGGCTCCTCGCGGAACTCGACGCGTTCGCCCCGGCGCAGGTCGGTCTGGGCCTTTCGCCGAGCGAGCTCGCGAGCCTCTACGACTACTTCGTCGTCGCGGAGGCGGAGCCGGTCGTGCCGCTCACGGGCAACGAGACGAGCGAGGTGCGCGGTCTCGTCCGGTTCGGCGAGGTCCGGGTCCCGAACCCGTCGTATGTCGAGCTATTGCGCTGGGCCGCCGCGCGCGGCGTACCCACGGTCGCGCTCGACCCGGACGATGACCGAACGGCGGCCCTGTTCGCGAAGCACATCGGTTACGTCGAGCTCGTCCGACGGACCGTGCGGGAGCGGAAGGTCTCGCGGAGCCCGCCGACGCCATCGTCCCCCGACGAGTTCGCCCTCCAATGGGACCGCGAGGTCGCGCACGGCCGGGGCTCCCGCAACTTCGCCGAGGAGCGGGACGGTTATCTTGCCCTCCAAGTCCCCGCGCTCGCCGCGGCGCGCCACCCGTTCGCGGTCGTCGTGGACCGGGAACGCTTCGACTCGGTGCGGGCCCAAATCGCCCAACTATCGGGGCCGTCGACAGCCTGACCGGTCAATCCTCGCGGGCGAGGATCTTCTCGAGCATCGCGCGGCCGGCCCGGCGGAACTCGTCGAGCGAGCCCTCGTTCACGAGCATCCCATCCGCGAGCGCGAAAGCGTTGCCGATCCCCCACTTGAGCTCCCGCCGGTCCCGGTCGTAGAACTCCTGGAGGTCGGCGGCGTCATCCGCCCGGCTGCGGCTCGCCATGCGGCTATGACGCGTCTCGGGCGACGCGAAGATGCCGAGGACGAAGAGGTCGCCGAAGTTGTGCCGGAACACCGTCACCTCGACGTCCGAGCGGCAACCGTCGACCAGCATCCGGGTCTCCGTGAGCTTCGGGATCGCCCGCTGCGCCCAGACCCCGGCCCCGTGCTTGTCCCGCTCCTCCGAGGCGACCCGGGCGACGTTCGCGTTGGTGACGGGGAGTCCCCGGCGCCGGGTCTCGTCCCGGACGAGGTCGCCCATCTTGAGCGTCGCGAGTCCCATCGCCCGGGCGACGCCGACGAGCTCGTCCTTGCCCGAACCGGGCATGCCGACCGTGACGATGAGTTTCATAGCGAAGGCGGCGGCTCGTCCGGAGCGGTCTTCGGGGGCGGCGCGGAGGCCTTCATATGGTCCGCGACGTCGTGCTCGGTGACCATCTGGAGTCGGTCGGCGCGCTGCCGGTACGCGAGCGCCTCCTGCTCCTCGAGCCGGGCGGTCTCGAGGTAGCGGTCGACCTTCACCTTGAGCTCGGCGGTCTTCTGGGTCTTGGTCGCCGCCCGCAGCTCGAGCGCGCGCGCCTTCTGCTGGAGGTCCACGACCTTCTGCTGGAGCTTCCGCACGCGGTAATGGAGGTTCGTCACGTCGGAGCCGAGGGAGGTGCCCCCCGTTCGCTTCGTCGCCGCCTCGATGTCCCGTTCGTGCTGTTTCATTTGCTGCTCGATATCGGGGATGCCCGCGAGGGCCCGCTGGCCCTTCTCCCGGAGCAGGGTCGCCTGGTGCCGCAGTTTCTCGATATGGGTGTTGAGGCGGGCCACCCGTTGCTGAGCGCGCGCCGCCGCCCGGTCGTGTCGGGCCGCGATCTCACGAAGCTTCGTGATGTCGGCATACTGTTGGCCGATCCAGCGGGACCGTCGCGCCGCGAGAGGGGTCGACGGACCGCTCGGCGGCGGGGTCTCGCCTCCACCGGTCGCCATCGAAACGTAGTGACTCGGACGCGAGATATAGCCGTTGTCTTGCCCGGGAGGGTGCGGCGGGGCTAACTCCGCTTCGGCCGCGGAGGCCGGAACGACGGGGTCAACCGCGAAGGCAGTTCCGGGGCCGGCACGCGCTCCTGCGCCTTCGAGTCGCGCGAGCGGACCGTGACGGTTCCGTGGAGCGGGCCCTCCCCGAGCGTCTCGGCGTCGACCGTGACACAGAAGGGGGTGCCCGCCTCGTCCATCCGGGCGTACCGTTTCCCGATCGTTCCCGCGTCGTCGTAGACGTTCGGGATACCCGCCGCGGCGAGGTCGTCCGAGAGGGCCAGGGCGTACGCCGCCTGCTCCTTGGGGATGAGCGGGAACACTCCGACCGGGACGGGGGCGAGGTAGGACGGAAGGTGCCAGACGGTGCGGTCGCCGTCCTTCCCGAGGTGGACGTCGGCGAGCGCCCAGAGGCTGCGGTCGACCCCGTAAGTGAGCTCGAGCACGTGCGGCAGCACCGAGCGGCCCCCGGTGACCGTGACGGAGAGGTCCTTCCCCGAGCCCTGCCCGTGGCGGCCGAGGTCGTAGTCGCCGCGGTAATGGACCGCGCCGATCTCCTTGAACCCGCCCATGCTGTCGAGCTGGACCTCGAGGTCGAACTGGATCCGGTTGTAGAACGCGCGCTCCTGGTCCGACTTTTCGAGAAGCCGCAGTCGTTCGGGAAGCACCTTGAGAACATCCCGGTAGTAGCGGAACGTGTGGACGAGATGATAGACGTAGAACTCGGGCAGTCCCCCGGCGGAAACGAGGTCGGCGGCCCGGACGAGTTCGACCTCCTCCGAGCCCGCGAGCCGGCGGGCGGCGCGCACCACGGGTAGCCGCTCGTCGGCGACCCGGTCGAACGGCAGGAGGAAATGGTCCGGGTCGAAAAAGATCTGGAGCTCGGCCTGCTCGAACGACCGCATCCGGAAAAGGAGCTGGCGCGGCGCGATCTCGTTGCGGTACGCCTTGCCCACGATGGCGATCCCGAGGGGCAACGCGTGCCGACCGACGTCCCACATGCGGGAAAACGCGAGGTAACTGCTCTGCGCGGTCTCCGGCCGCAGGTAGGCCCGCTCGTGGCCGGTCACGCCGTAGTCGAGGCCGAACATCAGGTTGAACGGCGGGGGCACGCTGAGCGTCACCGCGCCGCAATGGGGGCATTTCACGCCGCGCCCCCGAACGATCTCCTCGATCTCCTTCGAGGTGAGTCCGTCGACCCCCTCGGGCCGGACCTTCTCGAGGACCGTGTCGGCCCGGAACGCCGCCTTGCAGCTTTCGCAGACTACCTCGGGGTCCGTGAAGTTCTCAAGGTGTCCCGAGGCACGAACGACCGCTTCCGGAAGGATCTCGGCCGGGTCGATGAGGAAGTAGTCGTGCGAGAGACCGACGAACCATGCCACCCATGCCTCCTCGATCCGGCGCTTGAGCGCGGTCCCGAGCGGGCCGTAGTCGAAGAGGCCCTGGGCCCCACCGTAGATCTCCGCGGTCGGCCAAAAGACCCCGCGTCGCCGCAACAGCGCGAACAGCTCGTCGCTTTTCATCGCCCAGCCTGTCGCTCCCGGGTCCGGGGCCGGGCCCGGGCCATAAGGTGTTCGGTGGTTCGGGTGACCACCTGGTAGGCGGGGTCGTCCGGGGGAAGTCGGAGCACGACCGGAGTCACGGGCATGTCGGGTACGACGAGGGCGGCCTCCGGCGTACCGAGCCAGACCCACGGCTCCACGAGCGCGGCGCGGGCGACGAACGCCGCTGAGACGGGGCGCCGTCGCAGGCGGGAGGCGACGTAGGCGAACTCCATCTCGCGCCAGATCGAAGGGGCGTGGAACATCGCGTTGTCCGTGCCCAGGAGGACCGACAGGCCGAGCCGCTCCATGGCGCCGAGGTCGGGTTGGCGCGCGAACAGCGCGTTCGAACGCGGGCAGACCGCGACCGAGACGCGTTCGTCCCGGACTTCGGCGAGGTCGTCCGTCGTAGCTTTCGCGAGGTGAATCAGCAAGTCCGGGTGGGGGTCTAGGTAGCGCTCCGGTTTCTCGCGGACCGCCTCGCTCGCATGGAGCGCGAACTTCCGACCGGCGGAACGGCACGCCTTGGCGACGGTGCGGCGGGTCTCCTCGCTCTCGTCTCGCGCGCTCGAGAGGCCGACCCCGTCGGCGACCTCGAGGAGTCGGGCGAGCTCATTGCGGTCCACGGGTCGGGCGAGGGGGCGCCCGAGCGCGAACACGCGGACCGGGCTTCCTCGAGCGGCCGCCCGGAGCAGCTCGACCCCGGGACGTCCCTCCTCTCGGAAATCGACCGTGGCCGCGATCCCCTCGTGGGCCATGCGGCGGAGGGCCGCTCGCATCGCCGCGAACTTCTCCCCGCGCGAGGCGTTCGCGAGAAGTCGGAACTTGTAGCCGTGCGGGGGCTGGATGAGCCGGGCGACCGGGCCGGGCGGCGGTTCGCGGACGGAGACCGAGTCTCCGAGATGCGTGTGCGCGTTCACGGGAGCGGGGACGACGATCCCCCGGACCCTCGTCTCGCCCCGTCGTCGACCCTCGGTGCCGAGCGCTCCCACCTCCGTCACACGGCCCGCACGAAGCCGGACGTACGCGGGACGCGCCCCCTCAACGTCCAACACGGCGCCCACAACCAGCATCGGAGTTTCGGCCGGCCGAATCTTTCGGCGGCTAAAAGGGGCATACCGGGTTCCCCCAAGCGATAAGGTCGTGGGGGGCTCACCCGACGCGGAACATGACGGGGCCTCCGGCCGACCGCCCGCGGGACCTGTTGGTCTCGGGGCACGTGATCGTCGACCGGTTCCTTTCCGTGCGGAGTTTTCCCGCCGCCGACCGCACGGTGCCCGTGCTGTCGGGACGCGCGGAACTCGGGGGAACGGCCACCAACATCGTATGGGCCGCGTCGCGGCTCGGGGTCGCGACCGGACTCGTGGCTCGGGTAGGGGATGGCTTCCCGGACGAGTACGTGGAGACCTTCCGACGGGCCGGGGTGGACGTGCGGGGCCTCGAGCGAATCGAGGGTCGTCCGACCCCGACCTGCTACATCATCGAGGACCACGCGGGTGACCAGCGCACGCTCATCGACCAGGGTGTGATGGGTGCTTCCCGAGGGGCGTTCGTGCCCCCGGGGTGGCTCGACGACTACGCCTGGCTCCATCTGACGACCGCCGACCCCGCCTTTCAGTTGCGTCTGATGAAGGCCGCCCGCGCCCGGGGCCTCAAGGTGGCGGCCGACCCGGCCCAGGAAATTCATTACCGCTGGGACCGGCGCCCGTTCCGACAACTCCTGGGCAGCTCCGAAATCTTGTTCGGCAACCGCTCGGAGATCGCTCGCGCCGTCGAGTTCGTAGGGGCTCGGCGCGCCGAGGGGCTGCTCGAGTTCGTTCCGCTGGTCGTGCGTACCGAAGGCAAAGAGGGGGCGACGGCGTTCTCCCGGGCGGGAACGGTCCACGTTCGGGCCGCGCCCCATGCGCGAGTCCGGACCCTCGTGGGGGCCGGGGACGCCTTCCGCGGAGGGTTCTACGCGGCGTGGTTCGCGGGCCAGCCGCTCGTGAGCTGCCTCACGGCCGGCACACGAAGTTCTGCCCGGTGGATCGAGGGCGTGAGGTAAGGTCGCGATATGGAGATGCATGCGTTCGGACGGCTCATGCCCGTCGAGGTGGCGCACCGTCGGCTGCTCGCGGCGACGTTCCCGGTCGAACGGGTCGAGTCGGTTCGAACGGAGCTCGCGTTCCGCCGCGTGCTCGCGACCGATGTCCGCGCTCCGGCGCCCGTGCCCGCGTTCCCGCGGACCACGTGGGACGGATACGCCCTCCGGAGCCGGGACACGGCGGGGGCCACGCGTTCCCGTCCGGCCGAACTGCGGGTCGTCGGCGAGGTGTTCGCCGAGGAGTCGTTCCCACGGCCGCTCCGAATAGGGGAGTCCGTCGCGATCGCCACCGGAGGGGCGATTCCGACCGGCGCGGACGCCGTCGTGATCTTCGAAGAGGTCGAACGCACCGCCGACTCCGTCCGGGTCCCGCGACCGATTCCGAAAGGAGACCGTATCTCCCCACCCGGCCACGACTTCCCGCGCGGCTCTCCTCTCGCCCGGCACGGAGAGGAGCTTTCGGCGGCGGCGCTGGGCGCGATCGCGGCGTGCGGTATCCCCACGGTCCCCGTCTACGCCATGCCGCGCGTCGCGGTGGTCCCGAACGGTAACGAGCTGCTCGCCCCCGGGGAACCGCCGCGGACCGGGCGAATCTACGAGAGTAACAACGCCACGATTGCCTCGGTGGTGCTGGCCGCGGGCGGGGTCCCGGAACTTCACCCACCCGTGCCGGACCGTCCGGCGCAGATCGAGCGCGCGCTTCGCTCGGCCCTCGCCGGGGCGGACCTGGTGCTCGCCACCGGTGGAAGCTCCGTGGGTGAGCGGGACCACCTTCCCCGGATCCTCCCCAAGCTCGGTACGATGCTCTTCCACGGCATCGCGGTGCGGGCCGGCAAGCCGACGCTCGCCGCCCGGAGGGCTCACAGGCTGGTTGTCGGGCTCCCGGGGCACCCGACGTCGTGTCTCGCGAACATGTACTGGCTCATCCTCCCGGTCCTCCGCCGACTCGCGCACCGCCCGGGGCCCGGCTGGACCGATGGCTGGGCTGTTCTGGGCAGCGACGCGGTGGCGATGAGCCCGGGGCTCGCCACGGTCGTTCCGCTACGCTTCGAGGGAGGGCGGGCGTACACCACCTTTCGCGGCTCATCCGTGATCACCAGCCTCTCGGGCGCGGGCGGGTTCGCGATGCTGCCGCCGGGGGTCCGGGTCGTTCGACGCGGCACGCGTCTTCGGGTCCACTTCCTCGACCCGCCGCTCGGACCGGGAGCTCCGGCCGACGGCCTCCGTGCGGCGACAACGGTTAAGCGGTCGCTCGTCTCCGTCGGTCGTGGCGCGCCGTAACCTCGCGCTGGCGATTCTTTCCATCGAGGGAACCAACTGCGACGACGAGCTGAGAGAGGCGCTCGCCACGCTCGGAGCGCGTCCCGAGGTCGTGCACCTGAAGCAGCTCGAAGGTCGCGACGTGCTTCCGGAAGCGCGGCGGCGGCTAGGCGATTACCAAGGACTGTTCATTCCCGGGGGCTTTTCCGCCGGTGACTACGTTCGCGCGGGAGCGATCTTTGCCGCTCGGGTGCGGGCGTCGATCGGTTCGGAGCTCGAAGAGTTCATCCGGAGCGGGAAGCTCGTCGGCGGCATCTGCAACGGCTTCCAAGTCCTGACCGAGCTCGGCCTTCTGCCCGGACATTCCGGCGGGAGATTGGCCACTCCCGAAGCCGCGCTCATGACCAACGACTCGGGGCACTTCGAATGCCGGCCGACCTTCGTCGCCTGGGAGGGCGGGAAGTTTCCGCCCCTCCAGTCGACGCCGAAGGGCACGCGCTTCCTCTTCTCGTCGGCGCACGCCGAGGGGAAACTGGTCCTCGAAAGCGACGAGGTCCGTCGCTCGGTCGAGGCGAACGGCCAGGTGCTGTTTCGCTGGGTCGCCCCCGACGGTTCGCCTCCGGACTACCCGTGGAACCCGAACGGTTCGGAGGGGAACATCGCCGGGCTCACGAACGCCGAGGGCAATGTCTTCGGCCTGATGCCGCATCCCGAACGCTCGTTCTTCCGGGCCCAGGCCCCCGACTGGACGCGCCAAGGTTCCCCCGAAGGTTTCGGGGATGGACGGCGGTTCCTCGAAGCCGTGCTCGACTACACGGACCGACGGACCTAGTCGCCGGGCATGGTCAGGCGCCAGACCTCGAGTCGCTCGCCTTCGAGCTGCCGCGAGGCCGCGACCGAGAGCTTCCCTCCGCGCCGGAACCAACCGGTGCGGATCCTTCGGAGCGCGCTCGCTGACTGAAGGGAAGAGACGAGGACGAACGCCTCACCGGATCGAAGGAGATGCTCGTCGAGCTCCCCGATGAGCCGCGCGGTGACGCGACAACCGTCGTGGCCGCCGTCCAGGGCGAGATTGTGCCATCGGTCGGGGTCGCGCTCCGGAGGACGGGTCGGCAGGTACGGCGGGTTCGCCACAATGCGGTCGAATTGCCCCAGCCCCCGAGCGAGGTCCGTGCGGACGGGGTCGACGTCGAGTCGTTCGACCCGAGCGAGCTCCCGCAAGCGCCCGAGCGCGTAGGGGTTGAGGTCGGTCGCGACCACACGAGCGCCGGAGCGGGCCGCCTCGAGGGCCACGAGGCCGGAGCCCGCGCCGATCTCGAGGAACCGAGTGCCGGTCCCAACGCGAGCGAACGGCAGGAGGAGAAGGGTGTCCTCCCGGGCCGGATAGACCGGAGGCCCGCCGTCCCGGAACGGGGGCCGGCGGCCCCGACCCTCCGGCGCGGAGACCTCGGCACGATGGCTTCTTATTGGCCCCAAGCGTACAACGTACCCCAACGGTATTATTGTCCATGCCGCGTCGACTTTCTCCACCGGTCAAGATCGGAATCACCGGCCTTCCGGGTTCGGGGAAGACGCAGACACTGCTGCGCATCATTGAGCTCCTCGAGGAGGAGGGCGTGAAGGTCGGCGGGATGGTCACCGAGCCGATCGTCGAGAAGCAGCGGCGGACCGGCTTCCAGATCACCGACTGGATGACGAAGGAACACGAGGTGTTCGCCCACGAGGGAATGAAATCCCGGGTCCGTTCGGGGCGCTTCGGCGTCAACATCGCCGCCCTCGAAGGTCTCGGCACCCGGGCGCTCGCCGAGGCGCGGGAGGGCGCGGACGTGATCGTGATCGATGAGGTCGGGAAGATGGAGGTGGAGAGCGAGACGTTCACGAAGAGCGTCCTCGACACCCTCGACGCCCACAAGTCGATCGTGATGACCCTCCACAAGAAATCCCGGAACCCGCTGTTGCAGGACATCCGACGGAGGGACGAACTACGCCTGCTCGAAGTGACCCCGGTGAACAAGAACCTCCTCGCGTTCAAGATCGTCCACCTCATCACCGGCCGGGCGCATTGACCCTCTCGTGCGAAGGGGCGACCGAGCTGTTCCTGCCCCCGAGCACGCCGTCGCGCGGCCCGGGACGCCGGAGTCCGGTGTTCTACAACCCGGCGATGGCGGCCGACCGGGACCTCGGCGTCGCGTTCGCCCGCGCGCTCCTCCCCTCGGAGGGCGAGCCCCGCCGCGGCTGGGAGATGACCGCCGCGACCGGCGTCCGAGGGCTCCGCTTATTCCACGAGACCCGGGCGTTTGCCTCGTTCACCTTCACCGAGGCGAACCCGGACGCGCTCGCGGTCCTCCGCGACAACGTCGCCCGATTCGTAGGAACCCGCGCGGTCGGCGCGGACGCGCGGAAGGTCCCGGCGGAGGCGCCGTTCGACTACGTCGACCTCGACCCGTACGGCTCGCCCGTCGCGTTCGTCCCCACCGCGATCGCCGCCGTCCGCGCCGGTGGGGTCGTCGCCGTCACGGCGACCGACATGATGGTGCTCGCCGGGGCCCAGCCTGCGGCCTGCCTTCGGCGGTACGGCGCCCGGCCCGTGCGGGGCCGTCTCGGGCCCGAGGGCGGTCTTCGGATCCTGCTCGCGCATCTCGCGCGGGAGGCTCGCAAGGTCGACCGCTCGATACGCCCTTTGCTCGCCTACGCTCGGGACCATTACGTCCGGGCCTACGTGGAAGTCCAGGACGGTCGCGGAGACCTCGTCCCGGTCGACATCATCGACCCGGATCGGTGGACCGGCCCTTCGGTCGGTGACCGGGGACCGTACGGCCCCCTCTGGCTCGGCCCCCTTCACGATGCCACGCTGGTGGGCCGTATGGAGGTGCCGGACCGCGTGGCCCGAGCGTCCGAGGTGGGACGGTTCCTCGCGCGGCTGAAGGAGGAGGTGACCGTCGACCGTCCGTTCTACTACGAGGCGAACGTCCTCGCGCAACGACTCCACCTGAGCGCGCCCCCGGCTCTGGGTACCGTCGAGGACGGCCTCCGACGCCTCGGTTTCCGCGTCGCCCGAACCCACGCTCGGCCGGAGGCGTTCCGGACGGACGCGCCGCGGGCCGACGTGGAGGGGCTCTTCCGTCGTCTCGCGCGCGCCGCCTAGTCAATCCCAGAAGACCCGGGTCCGGGCGTACGCGCGTTCCGCTCGGAGGATCTCCGTGAAGAACGCCTCCTCGTCCCGGTAGAGCCGCATGAGGAGTCGGCGGGCCGTCTCGGGCCCGATGCCGCGGCCGGCGAGCGCATAGAGCGCGCGCTCGCCGTAGTGGGCGACGAGCTCCGCGGAGGTGTAGCCCGTCCGCACGAGCGCTTCCGTCTCCGGCGTGAGCGGCCGCTCCCGCCGGGACCGCCGCGTCTTCCCGGGTTTTTCCCGGGAGCGCTTGCGCTTCGCATAATCGCTCAACCGGTCCACCTCCTCCGTACGCCGGGGGGACAGGACCGCCGAGAGCGAGCCGTGGCAGAGGAGGCACCGGCTTCCTCCTTCCGTCTTGTAGCGCGACGGGGTCGTCGTTCGGACGAACCCGCAGCGCAGACAGACGAGGGTGAGCGGCTCCTTCGCGAGCCGCTCCTGGACGGCTTTGAGGAGCGTGGGCGGAGGCACGTCCGGCACCGTTCGCCACTCGAGCCGCTCGAGCGGCCCGTCGGTGAACACGGACGGCGGGGTCGCCACAACCTCGATCGCCCCGTCTCGGATCCGACGGAGGACCTCGGTCGCGTGGTCGAGGTCGTACCGGTCGTGCAGGGTCTTTTCGAGCGTTTCCTCGCCGAGCGGGTTGGTCCGGCTGGCCGACAACAGCGGGTCGAGTACTCTCAGGTCGCGGGGGTCCGCGGACGCCGGCACCACGCCGAGCTTGCGCGCCACCGCGAGGAACACCCAACGGTAGTCGAGGCCCGACGGGACAAGCCGCTCCACGAGGGGCCGCAACGTCGCCGGGTCCATCGCGAGCGTCCCGACGAGGGTGGGAGCGTCGACGGCCACCGGAAGCTCGAGGACGAACCACGTCGGTTCGACCGCGGCCACCTCGACCCGCGCTCCGAGGCGGGCGGTGAGGAGACCGGCCGCGGCGAGGGACAGCGTCTCGTTGGTCCGGGTCCCGAAGCAGGCGCCGTAGACGACCACGCGGCCGTGGGAGGTGACGGTCACCCGCCGGTCGGTGGGGATCGTCCCGGCCCGGGCGGGCTCCGCCCGACGGCGTTCCAGGTGGGCCCGGTCCTCCTCGGGGACCGGGTAGGCGTCCAGCCCGCCTTCGCGGCGGAGCTGTCCGATCTCTTGAGCAACGTCGAACGGCACGGGGAGGTCCTCGCCCGCCCACCGCGGCTCCCGTCCGATCTCTTGGACGGTTTCGACCAGGAGTTCGCCGTCCCGGTGCTCGACGACCTTCCACGTGCGGCCGTGGAGCAGGAAAATCTCCTCCGGCTGAGCGAGGATCTGCGTGAGCACGAACCGTTCGTCCAGGGTGCCGATCAGCCGTCGGGTCCCGATATCCCTCAGCCGATAGGTCCGCTCGTCCGGAATCAGCGAGAGCGACGCGTAGAACCGGGCGAGCGTCCCGCGTCCGGGCATCACCCGGCCGTCCGCGCGCTTCGCGAGGCCGAGGCCGACCAGGTAGTCGATCAGCTCCGTCCATTCGGCGTCGAGAATCTCCGCGCACGCGGCGGCGTGTCGCATCGGCGCCAGCAGCTCCGACACCGCGAGGCCGCCCTCGGCCCGGAGCGACGCGACCACCTGTTGCGCGGCCGCGAGTCGGTTGCGGGTCCGCCAGGCCACGGGTTCGAGCAGTCCGGCGTCGGCCCTTCGCGCGAGCACCGCGGCCTCCTCGAGGTCGTCATCGTCGAGCGCCAGCACCGTTCCGTGAATCGTCCGGTCGAGGCGGTGACCGGAACGGCCGACCCGCTGGACGAGCCTCCCGACCTGATGCGGGGAACCAAACTGGACGACGTGGTCCACGACCCCGATGTCGATGCCAAGTTCGAGCGAGGAGGTCGCCACGAGCGCGCGCAGCTGGCCCTCGCGGAACGCTCGCTCGGCCTCCTCGCGCACCTCCCGCGAGAGCGAGCCGTGGTGGACCGCGATCGGGAGGTCCGGCGCGAGCTTCTGGAGCCTCGCGGCCAGCCCTTCGGCCGTGGGCCGCGTGTTCACGAAGACGAGCGTGGTCCGGTGTTCGCGGATCTCTTCCTCGACCGCTCGGAGCCCCTCGAGGAGCGACTTATCGGCCTTGAGCTCGCGGACGAGCGACTCGTCGAGCGGAGCTCGTTCCCGCGCCGGGCGGCGGGCGGTGAGCTCGAGCGGCCGCCGCTCCTGGGCCGAGCGAACCTCGATGGTCCGAGGCGCGGGGGAGAGGAACCGCGCGACCTCGACGGGATTGCCGACCGTGGCCGAAAGTCCCACCCGTCGGACGGGACGGCCCGTGAGCCGGTCCAGCCGTTCGAGCGTGATCGATAGCTGCGCCCCGCGGTCGGAGCCAACGAGCTCGTGGACCTCGTCGATCACCACCGAGCGCACGTGGCGCAGCGACTCCCGGAGCCGGACGCCGGTCAGGAGCAGCTGGAGGGTCTCGGGCGTGGTGAGCAAGAGGTCGGGCGGTCGGCGGGACTGCGCCAGGCGAGCGGAGGTCGGGGTGTCGCCGTGGCGTACCGACGCGGTCAGCCCCACCTGGTCCACGAGCCCCACGATGCGGTGCTCGAGGTCGCGGTTGAGCGCTCGCAGCGGAGTAACGTAGAGGAGGGAGATCGCCGGGGACGGTTCTGCCAAGCGTTGGGAGAGGAGCGGGAGGAGGGCTGCCTCGGTCTTGCCGGTGCCCGTCGGCGAGAGGAGAAGAGCGTCCGAACCGGTCGCTAAGAGCGGGAAGGCGAGTCGCTGGATTTCTGTCGGCTCCGCGATTCCTCGCTCCCGAACGGCCTCGACGAGCCGTGCGTCGAGCGAGGTAAAGTCGGACGACGAGGTGGCCATAGGATGGCCGCGCGAGCCCGGGGGAACGGAAAGGGCTGTCGGGGCGCTACGGGTCGTGCGGGGGCTCGAGGTCGAGCATCTTGAGACCATAGCTCTCGACCATCGGCCGGCCGAAAGTGCGCCCCGGGAAGGTCTCCACGAGAACCTCCTGGAGCATGCCTACGGTGGCGCGCAACAGATGCCCGCCCACGATGCGGTGGTCCGGTCCCGCGACCGCGCCGTGAAGATGGAGAGAAGGGGCCCGGTCCTGACGAGCGATCGTTCCGTGGAGAGCGACGACCTCGTGGGGGACGGTAAGCTCCTCGGGCTGGTACTGCTTTCCGTCCCAGTAGCCGAACGTCGCGCGTCGGAGCATCCCGATCCCGAAGACCACGGCCCCGGCCCGCACATCCTCCTTCGTGGCGAACGAGGAGAGCGCCTCGAAAAGGTCCTGACCATCGTCGAGCCGGAGCATCCACCGACTCCCTTCGTGAACGGTCTGCATCGCACCCCCCACGACCTCATCGGCTATGGAGATTTCACCCGCGTACGCAAGTCGCTCGTGAGGATGCCGGTAGCCCGGGCCTCTTGATTCGCCGGTCCACACCGGGCGGCGAGCTCATCCCCCCTTCCCCCAGCGCAAAGGGTAATGGGGTGCGGACGGTAGATTGCTCGGATGTCCTCGGCGGTCCCCACGGCGAACCCGACCCGTTCCCCGAACGAGCTGGTCGACCACATTCGCGCCGGCGGCCGGGCGCTGGTCGCGCTCTCGGGGGGAGTCGATTCTTCGCTGGTGGCATCGCTCGCGTTCGCGGCCCTGGGCTCCGAGGTCGTCGGGGTGACGCTCGTCGGTCCCGCCGTGGCGCGACGGGAGGTCGACCGCGCGTCCCGGGTCGCAGCAGCAATCGGAATCGAGCATGTCGTCCTGCCCACGGACCCGCTCGCACGGTCGGAGTACCGCGCGAACGGGGTCGACCGGTGTTACCACTGCCGCGTGGTCGAGACCGATGCGATGCGAAAGTTCGGGGTGGACCGGTCGGTCCGCCAGTATCTGGACGGCGTCCAGGTCGACGACCTCGCGGACGACCGACCCGGGCTTCGGGCGATGGACGAGGCGGGGTTTGTGCACCCGCTCCTGTGGGCGGGATGGGGGAAGCGCGAGGTCCGCGCAGAGGCACGACGACAAGGCCTCCCGAACTGGGACCAACCGTCCGATGCTTGCCTAGCCTCCCGGGTCGCTCACGGCGAGCCGGTGACGGAGGAGCTGCTCGCGCGGGTCGAGGTCGCGGAGGCGGCGCTGCTCGACCTAGGGTTCCGCCGGGTGCGCGTGCGGGTGCGCTCGGGAAGCGCCCGCATCGAGGTGGACCCGTCGGAGGTCCCGCGGCTCCTCGAGGAGCCGCTCGCGAGCCTCGCGACCCGGGCGGTCGAGCGCGCGGGATTTTCGTCCGTCCGGGTCGACCCGCGCGGGTACCGCGGAGCGCTCCTCGACCTCGCGATGGCCCCATGACCCGGGCGCCGACGACACCGACCGAGCCGCCCTCGCTCCCGGGCCGCTTCCAGCTCGAAACCGACCTCCTCCCCCAGGGCGACCAGCCGCGCGCGATCGACGAGGTCGTCGCTCGCGTCGAGCGCGGCGAGAAGTTCGTCACTCTGCTCGGCGTCACGGGAAGCGGGAAGACCTTCACGATGGCCCACGCGGTCGCGCGCCTACAGCGTCCGACACTCGTGATCAGCCCCAACAAGACGCTCGCCGCGCAGCTCGTGAGCGAGTTCCGGGCGTTGTTCCCGAACAACGCCGTCGAATACTTCGTGAGCTACTACGACTACTACCAGCCGGAGGCGTACGTTCCCCAGATCGACCTCTACATCGAGAAGGACGCCTCGATCAACGAAGAGATCGACCGGCTTCGCCATCGGGCGACGCAGGCGCTCCTGACGCGGCGGGACGTGCTGATCGTCGCGTCGGTGAGCTGCATCTACGGTCTCGGGTCGCCCGAGGATTACCGGGCCTCGGTGGTCGAGCTGCGCGTCGGCGAGCTGACCTCGCGCCAAGCGCTCCTCGAGCAGCTGGTTCGGATGAAGTACACGCGCAACGACCTCGAGCTGAAGCGAGGACGGTTCAGCGTCCGCGGGGGGACGATCGACGTGATGGGGGCCGGGGAGACGATCCACCGCGTGGTGCTGGACGGCAACACGATCCGCGAGATCGTCGAGCTCGACCCGGTGACGCGGGAGGAGCGGCGCGCGCTCTCGGCGCTCTCCGTGTTCCCGGCGACCCATTTCCTGACCGTCGACGAGCGGCTCCGGGGGATCCTCCACGAGATCGAGACGGAGCGGGACGCTCGCGTGAAGGAGCTCGAGCGCGAGGAGAAGATCGTCGAGGCCCAGCGTCTCCGGAGCCGGGTCGATTACGACCTTGAGATGATCCGCGAGACCGGCTACTGCTCGGGGATCGAGAACTACGCCCGGTACTTTGCCGGCCGCCGGCCGGGCGAGCCCCCCTACACGCTCCTCGACTTCTTTCCGAAGGACTTCCTCGTGTTCATCGACGAGTCGCACGTGACGATCCCCCAGCTCCAAGGGATGTTCAAGGGCGACCGGAGCCGCAAGGACAACCTGGTCGAGTTCGGCTGGCGGCTACCGTCCGCCCGGGACAATCGACCCCTCAAGTTCCCCGAGTTCCTCACCCACGCCCCTCAGACCGTCTTCGTGTCGGCGACGCCCGGCCCGTTCGAGCGGAAAGTGTCGAAGGGGCTCGTGGAGCAGATCATCCGTCCGACGGGCTTGGTCGACCCGCCGATCGAGGTCCGCCCGCTCAAGGGCCACATCGCCGACCTGATGGGCGAGCTCAAGGCCTGCATCGAACGCGGGGACCGGGCCCTCATCACCACGCTCACGAAGCGGACGAGCGAGGAGTTGGCGAACTACCTCGCCCAGCAAGGGTTCCGGGTCCGTTACCTCCACTCGGAGGTCGAGACGATGAAGCGGGTCGAGATCCTCCGCGACCTGAGGCTCGGCGAGTTCGATGTGCTCGTCGGCATCAACCTCCTGCGGGAAGGGCTCGACCTCCCCGAGGTGAGCTTCGTCGCGATTCTCGACGCAGACAAGGAAGGGTACCTCCGCAGCGAGACGTCGATCGTGCAGACCGCGGGTCGCGCGAGCCGCAACGCGGCGGGAAAAGTGGTGCTCTACGCCGACCGAGTCACCGGCTCGATGAAGCGGGCGATCGCGGAGATGGCGCGGCGCCGCCAGACCCAGGTCGATTTCAACCGCGCGCACGACATCGTCCCGGAGACGATCCGCAAGGAAGTTCGCTCCCTTCTCGCTCCGGAGGAGGAAGCGCCGTCCGGCGAACTCTCCACGAGCGGCCTGGGGCGGTACTGGAAGGACAAGTTCCCGCTCCTGCTCACGAACCTCGAGGAGGAGATGCGGCTCGCCGCGGAGCGCCTCGACTTCGAGGAGGCGGCCCGGATCCGCGATCGCATCCGGGAGATCCGCCGGTCGCATCCCGCCGCCCGGTCCCCCCCGCGCCGTCCCCCGGCCGCCGCCTAGGCAAGCCCGCTTGCCCCGGCAGGAAAGGGCGTTTTAACCCCCGTGGGCCTCGCCGCGTCGTGGCGGGGGGACGTGCTCTCGAAGCGACGGGCCTCGCTGGGCTCCGGCGAGGGGGGACCGTCACCGAGCTTCTGTTCCTCTACGAATGCGCGACCCTCGAACCGACCCAGCTCCGCCCGATCGCCGAGCGGCTCGCGCTCACCGTCCAAGCGGTGTCGCACTCGTACCGGCAGCTGCGCCGCCGAGGCTTTGTCACGGTCCAGGACGGCCGGTACCGCCCCACGGTGGAAGGAGTCGCCTGGCTGCACGAAACGCTCCGTCGCCTCGGGGACGACCTACGGGAGCGGATCGAGCGGGTCCACGTGATCCGTTCGACCCGGGCCCTCGCGCTCGAGAACCTGCCGAAAGGGGCAACGGTCTCGCTCGAGCTCCGAAACGGTCTTCTCTCCGCGCGTCCGGGGGCGGCCGGTCCGTCGCGGGGCCGGGTCCCGAAGGGTGGGCGTAAGGGGTCGCTCGTGGAGGTCTCCGACCTCGAAGGGATCGTTCCGATCGCGGCCGCCCCGATCGTTGTGCGAACGATTGCCGCCGCCGACCTCGCCGACCGCCGCCTCGCCGAGCGGGTGCGTTCGAGCCTTCCGTCCGACCCGCTCGCGCTGGTCGCAGCGCAGGGGCTCGAGGCGTTTCACGCGCTGTCGAGCGCCGGATGCCGTAACGTCCTGCGCTTCGCCGCCGGGCGCGCCAGCCTCGAAGCGTCGCGCCTGGGCGTCCCAAGCTACCTCCTCGTGCTCGAGGGCGACCTTCCGCACCTCCTTTCCGAGTTCTCGGGGCCGACCCCGCCGCCGCTCGAGGTCGCCCCGCTGCCCGGCGGAGGAAAGGGCCGCCGCCCCGCTCACTAGGCGGAGGGCGCCGCCGCGTTGACCCCGAGTTCCCCAGCGAGGAACTCGAGCAGCTCCTCGACACCGCCAACCTCGCGGGCCCCGTGGCGCCGCAATTCGTCGAGGAGTTCGGTCGCCCGCCCGCCGGTGAAGTCCCACTCGGGCCCGACCGGTCGGCGCACGAGGAGCAGCCGAGTCCGGCCGAGCACCCCGCGCACCTCCTCGAGGTTCGGGAGGTTCGACGGCCCGACCGGGAAGGGCGCGACGACGATCGCTGCCGCCGCCGTGAGGAGTGCGCGGAGGCGCTCCCGGACCTCGGGACCAAGGGGGGCGAACGGCACCTCGACGGCCGTGAGCGCTCCGAGGCTCTCGGCGGTCTCGAGGTCGGAGTCGAGCAGGTTCAGGGCTCCGGCGGTCACGCGGTACCCCGCTTCGGCCAGCGCGCGGAGGTACGGCGACCCCGCACCTCCGCCGCCGATCACGTGGACCGGACCCCGTCCCAGGAACGTTCCCGGTACCGGGGACGCCGGCGGGACCAGATGATGGGGCAATAGGTACGGCGCGCCGGTGCGCGGGTCCCGACGCAGGTCCGCGACCACGCCCCACACCCGGGCGAGGAGCTCCTCGGACAGGACCTCCGACGGGCTTCCGTCCGCCACCCGTCGGCCCCGGGAGAGGACAACGATCCGGTCGGAGAACTTCGCCGCAAGGTTGAGGTCGTGGAGCGCGGCGACGACCGTGACGCCGCGCTCCCGGGAGAGCTCACGGACCCGGGTCAGCAGGTCGAGCTGGTGGCCGATGTCGAGGTGGCTCGTCGGCTCGTCCAGCAAGAGGAGCGGCGACTCCTGAACCAGGGCGCGCGCGAGGATCGCCCGCTGGCGTTCCCCTCCGCTCACCGACAGGATTCCGTCACCGGACCGATCGGCGAGGCCCACCGCCGCGAGGGCCCGCATCGCCTCCTCGCGGTCGGCGGGAGCTTCTCCCTGGAGCCAGGAGAGATGCGCATACCGACCGTAGAGGACGTAGTCGGCGAGCGGAACATCGTCGCGGGGGCTCTCTTCCTGCGGAACCCAGGCGACGCGTCGCGCTCGCTCGACGACGGAGAGCCGGAGGACGTCCGACCCGAACAGTTCGACCGTGCCGGCGGCGGGAACGAGGAAGCCGAGCGCCGCTCGGAGGAGCGTGGTCTTCCCGGAGCCGTTCGGGCCGGCGAGCGCCAGGAACTGCCCCCGGGGCACCTCGAGGTCCACGTCGTAGAGCGCCGTCCGCTCGCCGTAGCGCACGGTGAGCGCACGCAGGCGCAAGGGCGGGGACGCGGGGTCTGTCATGGGGCCCCCATGGTCGACGCCCGGCGCCGCCGGAACAGGAGATAGGCGAAGAACGGGGCGCCCACGAACGACGTGAAGATACCGATTGGGAGCAGCGTCCCGGGGAACGCCACGAGGGCCAGGTCGCGGGCGGCGAGGAGGAACCCGGCCCCCACCAAGGCGGCGCCCGGTAGCACGACCCGATAGTCGTTCCCGGCGATGCGCCGAACGACGTGGGGAGAAACGAGCCCGACGAATCCGATCACACCCGTGAACGCCACGGCCGCGGCGGTGGTCACCGAGGTGAGGAGGAGGAGGCGCACCCGGACCTTGCGGGCGTCGACGCCGAGGCTTTGCGCGACATCCGAACCGAGCTGGAGCAGACTGAGTTCTCGACCGTACGCGACGAGGAGCGTCCCCGCGACCAGCACGACCCCGAAGACGATGCCGTCCTCGGACCAATCGAGGGCGCCCAGGTTGCCGAGCAGCCAGAAGTCGACCTGAAGGCTTCCGGTCGGGCTGAAGACCAGAAGGAGCGCGAGCACCGCGGACAGGAAGCTCGACAGCGCGACCCCGGTCAAGAGCAGCGTTTCGACGGAACCGAACCGGCTGCGCGCCGCGACCAGGATCACGAGACCCGTAGCGATCGCCCCGACGAAGGCGAAGAGCGGCAACAGGAGGTTCTGCTCGCCGACGCCGACCCGGAACACCACGACCACGGCGGTTCCGAGCGTGCCGCCTGAAGAGAGGCCGAGCAGGAACGGGTCGGCGAGCGGGTTCCGGAACACCCCTTGCAGGGTTCCGCCCGAAAGCCCGAGGCCGGCGCCGACGGTCACCGCCAGAACCACCTCCGACAGCCGCGCGTCCCAGACGATCTCGATAAGGCCCGGACACCCGCTCGGCGGGACGGGGGCGCCGGCGCACGGGTCTGAAAACAGTCGCCCGGAGGACAATTGATGGAGGAGGATCCGCAGCACGGTCTCCGGCGCGATCGCGACTGTTCCGAGGAGCGGCGAGAACAGCACCCCCACGGCGAGCAGGGCGGTGAGCAGGGCGAGGGTCCACCGTCGCCGCACCGAGAAACGGCCCGGTGCGACCGGCCCGCGCGGTGGCCCCGCCATCGCGTCGAGGCCCCTAGGCCGAGCCGGGGTGGAGGACCGCGATCAACGCGGGCAACCCCTCGAGGATCATCGATGGGTCGGGCTCGGTGAAGTAATTCGAGTCGAGGCCCACCGCGTGCCCGTCCTGGGTCGCGGTGAACTGGCTCCAGAACGGGCCGTCGGTGTAGCTCGATTCGTTCAGCCCGAACCCCATCCCGTAGACAATGTACTCCGGGTTGCTCGCGAGCACCTGCTCGCCCGAGAGCTCGGGCCAGGAGACCGTGGAGTTCGCTGAGATGCTCGCGCCGCTCGCGAGCTCGATGAGCGACTGCCCGAACGTCCCCGGACCGTAGGTCCAGTAGCCGTTCGCGTCCGCGGAGTACGTGACGAGCACGGTCGGGAACGGTGTGCCGTTCCCCGTGAGGTTCGCCTGGAGAGCGGCGGCGCTCGCGAGCTCCGCATCGAGCTCATCCTCGATCGTCGACGCGGCCGGCCCAACGTGGAAGATCTCGCCGAGCAACTGGATGTCGACCAGGACGCCCCCGAGGCTCGCCGGCTGCAGGATGACCACGGGGATGTGGTAGGTGTCGCTGAATTGCTCGATCGTCGCGGTCGAGACGATCGTCGCGGCGAGGATGAGCTGCGGACCGATCGCGAGGAGACCCTCGGTGTCGAACGACGGCTCGACCTCGACGCACATCGAGGGGGTCAGGTTCCAGAGCGCGACCTGGTCGGAGGAGTAGTCGTCCGAGAGGCCCCCGAGGCTCGCCGCGTAGCAGTCGACCCCCACGACGTGGCTTCGAAGTCCGAGACGATACATCGCATCCATGATCGACGGTCCGAGCACCACGACCCGGTTCGGGTCGCTCGGCACGCTCACGTGTCGGCCGAGGTCGTCCGTGACCGTGACCGGCCCCGCGGGCGAGCTCCCCCGGTAGTCGTAGTAGCCGGCGACGCCGACGACGGCGACGCCGGCCACCACGACCAGTCCCACGACGAACCATGCGAGCGGCACGGTTCGCCGGGGCGAGGGCGACGATCCCGGCGGACCGTTCAAATGCATTAGTTTCGGCACAAAAGTGTTTGTTGATAAGCGTTTCGAGCGGCGACCCGGGGAACGGGCGTGTCAGCTCCGGGCGGCCCGTTTCCGACGCAAAAGGCTATCTCTCCCGAGGCTCCCCCGCGCGGCGGAGGGAGCATAGGCTAACCTGGCAGACCAGCGGGCTCCAGTCAGGGCGACCTCAGGTCGCCCTGGGATTTGGGTCTGCGGAGGGGCGCGCCGCCCCCGTGACGATTGACTGGAGCGCGCGGAGAGACCCGCATATCGGGGTTCAAATCCCCGTGCTCCCACCTCTCTCCGCGCGTGCGCCGCGTGGCCGCACCACGTTCGCAGGCGAAAAGACCATGCACCGGAAGTCCTCGGCTATGGTGAAATCGCTCCGAACGGCGTCGACCGAGGCGAACGCGCTTCGCGGACGACGTGCGTACCGGGGGAAGGACCATGCCGCTGGAGTACACCGGTGTCCGGGTGCGAAACATGCCCCGCGCGATTCGCTTTTTCACCGAGGGGCTCGGCCTTAAGGTCGGCCCGGCGGGCCGCATGGCCGCGGGCGGCCAGTGGCAAGAACTTCACGACCCCGAGACGCACGTGATCCTGGAGCTCAACTACTACCCCGGGGACCCACCGTACCGGGTCGGCGACGAGCTCGACCACCTCGGGTTCCGCGTGAGCGACCTGGACGCGGCCATCCGGCGCTTGGTCGCTCTGGGTGCGCGGCTCGAGATCCCGCCGTTTGACGAGGGCGAGATGCGCCTCGTCTTCCTCTCCGACCCCGACGGGCTGTGGGTCGAGCTGTACGAACGCCGTTCCGGGGAAGAGCCGCCCACGTCGCGGCCCGGTAACTGACGGAGTGCGTCCAGCGACGGGGATAAGAAGCGGGGTCCGCCATGTCCCCGCCGGTGCCCGGAGATTCCGCGCCTCCCTTGGGGTCGGCCCCGCCCGGACCGGCGGTCGTGCCGAAAGCGGTCCATTCGCTCACGTTGAGCTCGGGCGCCGTCTTTGGGGCGAGCCTGGCGACCCAGTTGATCGGGTTTTTCGCGAGCATCGCGTTCTACAAGACGATCGGGCTCACGGAGGCGGGCCGCGTCATCCTCGGAACCGCTCAACTGTTCCTCCTGATCGGGTCCTCGATCAACGGGGTCGGTGACCTGCGCCTCGGCACGGCGTACACCTACTTCCTGGCCCGCGGCAAGCCGGCGACCGACAACACGTCGACGTATCTCTTCGTCCGAATGATGATGGTCGGAGCTGCCGGGCTCATCCTGTTCGGCGTCGCGCCGTTATCGATCGACGGCGCTCGGATCGCCTCCGGGAACACCGAACTGCTCTCGATCGGTGTCTTCCTCGCGCTCCCGTTGCTCTGGTCGACCTCGACCGTCTACAACGCGCTGTTCATCGGGCTCGGGAACTCGGTCAAAGCCCAGTACCCCTCGCTCGTGGAAGCCATTGCCCGGCTGCCGGCGATCATCATCGTCGCGCTCTACTTCCCGAGCCTGCTCGGGATCACGGTCGCCTACGCGGTCGGCGCGGCCGCGTCGACCATCTACTGTTTACCGGTGCTCCTCCGCCTCCTCCGGAAATACCGATGGTCGGAAGCCGCGCGGATGTTCCGCTTCTCCTGGCCGCTGATGGGGAGCCTCATGCTGAGCTACCTCGTCACGAACATGGTCCCGCTCATCGTGGCGGGATATCTCGGCGCGGCGGCGCTCACGATCTTCCTCGCCGCCAACGGCTGGCGGATTCTCGCGCTCTCCCTCCCCGCCGCGGTGGCCACTCCGCTGTTCCCGTACCTCGCCGGGCTCCATCGCCAGGAGGAGTACGAACAGATTCGACGCGGCACGTGGCAGGCGTTACGGTACTCGGCGATGTTGCTCGTGCCCGGGGTCGTGGCGCTCGTCACCTATCGCTCGATCTTCCTGAACGACTTCCAGAACGCCGCCTACGCGGCGGCGGGCTCGATCCCTCTCGCGATCCTCGTGATCGGCGCGATTCCGCTCGCGCTGAGCCAGATCATGCAGGCGTCGATCAACTCGATCGGGCGGCAGCGGCTCGAGCTGTACATCACCTCGACGCAGGTGGCGGTCCTGTTCGTCGCGGTGTTCTTGCTGATGCCCCGCGGGGCGCCGCTCTACATCAGTAACGGCCTCATCGCCGGCTCGGTCGCAGTGCTCGCCTCTTCCATCGCGGCGCTCGCGCTCAACACGTACTTCATGGAGACGCTCATCCGCGTCCACATTCAACCCCGCTCGATCCTCGGCATCACGCTCAGTGCCGCGGCGGCGTTCTTCGTCATGTCGCAGTTCAACCACTACCTGCCGCACAACCGTTACTTCGAGCTCGCCGCGGGCGTAGTGCTCGGGTTCGTAGCGTATTTCGCCATTCTGATCCTCATCGGCGAGCTCACGCGCGAGGACGTCCATCAGTTGGGAAGGTCGATCGGGTTCCCGTCGTGGATGTACGGCTGGGTCGCGGCGCTGTGTTGGAGGAAGCAAACCCCCGGGCTCGTGCCGGTCGACCTGAGCCGGGCCCGGGGCCTCCGGCCCACGGAACTTCCCGAGACATTCGTCGGTGACACCGAGCTTCCCGAAATCGGGCCGCTGCCCGAGGAACCTCCGCCGTTCCCGCCGGTCCGCTGATTCGACGACGCGCCGCTTCCCCGGCCCTCGCGGCCGCGGGTCCGCAGGAGAGCTTATGGCTCCGGCCGGGTCCCATCGTCCATGAATTCCCTTTCCATCCTGCCGGGGAACGTTCCGGGGCCGACCGCCTCGGTACCCCGGAACCGACGCGAACGCCCCGCGGCGGACGGCCCTCGCGCCGGTGCGAATGCCGGGAACGCTCGTTCCCGCGTACCGTCCCGGGTCGGCCGCCGCCCGGGAACGCCGGGCCTCGCCGACCGCGACTGATGCGCGTGCCTTTTCGAGCAGCGCTCCTCCGGGCTTCCGACCGAGCGGAATCCGCCCACCCACGGCGGCCCGAGGAGGGCCGATGACCGAGCTCGCCTTGTGGAGCGAGAACCTCCGCAAGGTCTACCGGTCGAAGGGCGCCCCACCGACCGAGGCGCTCGCGGGGGTATCGCTCGAAGTTCGCCGGGGGGAGCGCGTCGCGCTGCTCGGGCGCAACGGCGCGGGCAAGACGACCTTCCTCAAGATCGCCTCCACGCTCCTCCGACCGACGTCGGGGCGTGTCCAGGTGTTCGGCTTTGACGTCGACCAGACCCCGGAGCGGGCGCGGCCGTACATCGCGGTCGTTCCGCAGGAAGGCAAGCCGTTCTTCCACCTCTCACCGAGGGAGCAGGTCTACACGTACCTGAGGGCCCGGGGTCTCACGAAGGAGGTCGCGAAGGCGCGGACCGAGGAGGCGCTCGAAAAGATGGGTCTCCTCGAGTGCGCCGGCCGTCTTTCGGTCACCCTGTCGGGCGGTCAGCGGCAACGGGCGATGGTGGCCACGGTCATCGCCACGGAGGCGCCGCTCCTCTTCCTCGACGAACCAACCATCGGGATGGACCCGTTCGCCCGTCGAGCGGTCTGGGAGTCGCTCCGGACGCTCACCCAGCGAGGCTCGACCATCCTCCTCACGACCCATTACCTGGACGAAGCGGAGGCGCTGAGCCACCGGCTCTATATCGTCGAGCGGGGCCGGGTATTGATCACCGGGACGGCGGAGGACCTCAAGCGGAGCGTGGGCGGCACGGTGAAGGTGCTCCTGCCCGGCGGCGCGCCGCAGCTCGAATCGTTCCGTTCGTTCGGCTCGTGCGTCGTCGACGGCGACGCGCTCACGATCATCGTGACCCCCGAACGCCTGGGCGAGCTGATGGACCTCGCCGTGCGGTCGAAGCTCCTCGCGACGGTGGGGCCGGTCACGCTCGAGGAGGCGTTCCTGCGGGTCGTAGGGAGGTCGATCGATGAGGACTAGCGAGCTCCCGGTCAATACCCGCGCGTTCCGCGGGCTCGCGGCGTTCCTCTGGACCGAGGTCCTCGTCCAGGCGCACGAGGAGCTCGCGATGGCGGCGTCGATGATGGTGCAGTCGGTGCTGCTCGTCTTCGTCTGGATCCTCGCGCCGTCGCTCCTCGGGGTCGCCTTCGTCGGCGCGATCATCTACTCGATGTTCACGATGGGCAACCGGGTCCTCAACGAGGCGGCGTACATCCGCATCGACCACAAGGCGAACGACCTCTACCTCGCGGGTCCGATGTCGCCCGAGGCGTACTTCGTCGGCATGGCGACCGGCATCCTGATCGTCTACGTCGCTCCGGTGGTCGTCCTCGGGGCGATCGCGACCGCGGTGGTCCACTTCACGCTCGCGCAGGGGCTCCTCCTGTTCGGCCTCGCCGCGACCGTATGGGTGTTCTCGGCGTCGATCGGCTACATCTTCTCGACGTTCTTCCGCGACAACCGCGCGATCTGGGCGTACTCGAGTCTATTCTTCAATATCTTCGGAGTGCTGCCGCCCGTGTTCTATCCGTTCCACCTTTGGCCGGCGCCCCTCGATCCGGTCGCCCTCCTGATGCCCCCGAGCGCTGCGGCCGCGCTCGTGCAGTCGAGCCTAGGGTTCACTCACCTTTCCGGTGGCCAGGTGCTTTTCACCACGGCCGGCATCATCGTCGAGACGGTCGTTGTGTTCCTCTTCGCGATCTATTGGGCCCGCCGGACCGTGCGGGAGAATTGAACGATGGCTACGATCCGGTCCGAGTTCCCGAACGTCCCCCAGAACGGGCGGGCGCTCCCGGCGTTCCTGATCGTCGGCTGGCGGTGGATCAGCCGCAACCCGGCGGTGGCAATCACGCCGATCCTTCTGCCGTTCATCTTCCTGTACTTCCTCTCGCTCATCTCGCCGCCTTCGGCCCTCCCGCTCGAGATCGTCGGGGCGATGATGTTCACGATGCAGAACATCGGCTCCTGGGTCCTCGGCGACAGCGCGTACTGGCGGATCGAACACTCGCTCCAGGACATGTTCGTGGCGAGCCCGCTCAGCCGGGTCCGCTACCTGTTCGGGATTGCCTTCTCGAACTTGATCGCGATGCTCCCGGCCCTCGCCATACTCGCCGTGCTCCTCGCCTGGGCCGGGGCGCGCGAGGGGACCCCGCTCACCCCCGGGGCGTTCGTCGTGCTGGTGGCGAGCCTCGCCGTCCTGTGGGTACTCTTCTCGTCGGTCGGGATCGGCATCTCGAGCCGGATCCGCACCCAGCGCGAGATCTGGCCGGTCGGGAACCTCACGTTCACCATCCTCGGCATGCTGACGCCGCTCTACTACCCGCTCAAGGCCCTGCCCCCGCTCTGGCAGGACGCGGCCCGGTTCCTCCCGGCGACGTATGCCGCGCTCCTCGTCCAAGGGGCGCTCGGCATCACCCCGGCGACACCGGCTCAGATGGCATTCTACGCCGTCCTCCTCGTCGCGGCCGCCCTCGTGGGGCTCGTCATCATGCTGCGCCTCTACCGGTGGGGGGAGGCGTAGGCCGGTGGGAAACGTTCATGCGGGGTGCGGGTATGCTTATCGCGGTGCCCTCACCGAGAACCGCGGTCGTTCCATCGTTCGCCCGGGCGGCACCGCCGGCCTCGTTCGTTCGTCCACTCCTCCCGTGTACGTGCTTGGGCCGTCGGCGGCGGGGAGACGTTAGACATGAGTGACGACGAGTTCGACGAGATTCTATCCGCGCTAGACCGAGAGACCGCGCGCATCCGAGTGCGGGCGGAGCCCCGCCGGTACAATAAGCCGGCGACCGTGATCTCGGGGTTCCCGCCCGGGGTCGACCTCGCCGAGACGACCCGGTCGCTCAAGAACCGGCTCGCGACCGGCGGCTCGGTGGTCGACGGTGAAGTCTACCTCCAGGGTGATCATCGCAGCCGGATTCGGGAGGAGCTCGCGCGCCTCGGCTTCGACCCGGAGACGATCGAGATCTCGGACGCCGAGCTCCCGAAGCGGGGCCGCCGCGGGTAGTCGGTTCGCTCCGCTCGCTACGTATTTCGCCTCCGAACGCAAAACCTGCGTGTAGCGACGCGCGAGACAACGAAGGTATAATCCGTCGGGCTAAGCCGCGGCGCAGAGGTTCGTCCGATGGCCGCGTACGCACATCCCGAAGTGTTGGTCGAAACGAGCTGGGTATCCTCCCATGTGAACGACCCCAAGGTCCGCGTCGCCGAGGTCGATTACGACCCCGCGGCGAACTACGAGATGGGCCATATCCCGGGGGCGGTGCTGTTCGATTGGCGCAAGGACATCAACGACCCGGTCGCCCGGGACATCCTGTCGGGGGATGCGCTGACCGCGCTGTTCGCCCGCGCGGGCGTCGACGAGGACACCACGCTCGTGCTCTACGGGGATTTCAACAACTGGTTCGCGGCGTTCGCGTTCTGGGTGTTCACGTACTACGGGGCGAAGAACGTCAAGCTGATGAACGGAGGTCGCAAGAAGTGGATCGCCGAGGACCTCGCGCTCACAAAGGACGCGCCGAAACCGCCGACGGGCCACTTCCGCGCGCACGCTCCGAACCTCGCCCTCCGTTCCTTCCTGGAGGACGTCCGCAAGGTGCTCCCTGAGGTGCGGGCGGGGAAGTTTGGCCTCGTCGACGTCCGGGGTCCGAAGGAGTATAGCGGCGAGATCACCGCGCCGCCCGAATACCCGACCGAGCACGCTCAGCGCGGCGGCCACATCCCGGGAGCGAAGAACATCCCCTGGGCCCAGGCCGTGAAGGACGATGGAACGTTCAAGTCGCGCGAGGAGCTCGAGGAGCTGTACCGGTCGAAGGGCGTGAGCCCGGACCACCCGGTGATCACCTACTGCCGGATCGGCGAGCGGTCGAGCCACAGCTGGTTCGTCCTGAAGTATCTCCTCGGCTACCCCGACGTTCGGAACTACGACGGTTCCTGGACGGAATGGGGGAACCTCATCCGGACGCCGATCGAGAAGTAGTCGCGACGGGAACTCCCGTTCAGACGCCCCGGCGGCGAGGCGTCGGGTGCTCTTCGTGGCGGACGAGGAACTGGAAGACCGTCCCATCCTTCCGGCTCGCGAGGACAGGGTAGCCGGTCTGGTCGGACCAGCGGACCATCTCGATCGGGCTCGTGGGGTCGTCGGTCGCGAGCAGCACCGACGCGCCGAACGGTACCGTCACGAGCGCCTCGCGAAGCCGCGCAAGCACCGCCGAGCATTCGAGGCCGACTTCGTTGAGCTCGAGGTCGGGGGTCGAGGGCCAGCATCGGATGCGTTGAGCGCGGATCCGAGCTTCGAGCCGTGCGGCGACCGCCCGCGCGGTCTCGAGCCGCTCGCGCGGCTCCTGCGGACGGACCGGTCGCACGCGCACGACCCAGCCATCGCCGTACGGCGCGTCGTTGAGGAGCCGGGGCCGTCGCGCGACTTCGTCGTTACGCCCGACGAGCGTGACGTCGACCGGGACTCGCACCGCGCCGGTGAACCGGACGCTTTCGAGAGTGGCCACGCTGCGCCCCCGGGCCACCGCCCCCTCGACCGGCCGGAACGTGAGCGATTGGAACCGTCCGGCGAACGCGGCGAGGGTCCCGAGGATCCCGACGCGGGCGTTGCCGCCCTCAGGCTCCTCCATCCACCAGACGTCGTTCTCGAGATCGTACAACCGGTCCTCGGGGAGCGGACAGCCGTCGATCTCCACGGGCGACTCACGCGCAGCTAGGGTCTTAGGGCTTCCGAGCGCGACAAGCTTTTGGCGCGGGAAGCGCGTGGTGCATGTATGCGACTCGCGGCCGCGTCCGCGGGAGCGGCTCGGCCCCGGGGGCACCCCCGATGTCGGTGCGGTCACTTTCCCACCCACCACATGGAAGTGGCCCCGGTGGGTACGAGCGCGAGCTTCCAGCTGCGACCCACCGGTCCCTGCGCCATCTGCGGGGAGTCGGTCTGCCACCGCTACGTTCCGGGCGGTAGCTAGCGCGCCCTCGGGGAGCGCCGTTCAGCCGTACGCCGTCTTGATGAGGTAGTCCTTCAGCCGAGCGAGGCGTTCGTCCCAGAAGTGGAAGTGCCAAGAGCGCGCCTCTTCCCAAGCGTCGTTCGCGCCCCAGCCTTCGTGCTCGAGCGTCACGTCGATCCCTTCGGGGGACTCCTGGAGCCGTACGTAGACCTGGGTCCGGGGTTCCGGGTGGTTCATGAGCCGCTCGAACGGGCCGGGACCGAACCAGCTGAACCCGATGTCGACGTCCCGTGTCATCCGGGTGACCTTCCCGGGACTATCGTGAGGTACGGTGCCTTTCCACGAGAGGTGGTACGGGCCTCCGACCTCCGGCCGGACCTCGGCCTCGTCCGCGAGCCAGGCCTTGAGCTGGCTCGGCTCCACGAACGCCGCGTAGATCATCGGGATCGGGAGCGGAATCGTGATCTGGATGAGGATGGGGTCGAGGCCGTCCGATTGCACGAGGCCCTTGCGGGCGCCGTCGGCTAAAGAGTTTGCGCGGGGACGTACCCCGCCGTCCCCGGGCCGCTCAAGGCGGCTACGCGGAGCGCCGGACGGAAGCCACGACGGCTAGGCCATCCCGAACCGAGCCGCCGTGCGGTCTCGGACCGCTACGGGTGGGGACTCGAACGGAGGCTGGGAAGAGGGCCGCTGCGCCGGGCGGCCACGAGCGCCTCGTGCGCCGACTGTGCGGATTCGTAAGCGCGGTCGAGGTCGTGGGTGTCGAGCGCTCCCTGGGCAGCGGCGATGAGGTTGTTGGCCGAGCTCACGTCGACCCCGGAGGAAGCGAGGAGCTCCGCCTCCCGCCGGGCCATCGCGATCCGGTTGAACGCCCGGTCGTACCGAAGCTCCGGTCGGTCGGATCGGTGCCCCTTCGTGGCCGCCGAACCCGCGTTCGAGCCCGGCGTTGCCCGTTCGAGCTTTCGAAATCGATACGAGGCGAGTAACGCGCCGACCCCCATGAAGAAGAAGATGACGATGAGCAGTCCGCCACCGGCCCGGAGAATTAGACCGGACACGGTGATGGCGATGGAAGCGGCAAAGAGAATGGCCGCGCAGACGGCCCATTCGGTACTATGTCTCACAGCTCATGAATCGCGTTTCCACGGCATAGAATCTTCGAAGCTCCACCCTTCCGCACTCCCTCACCTAGGTCGCTGCCGGGACATCCTGGGACGCTCGGTCGAAGCTCGTCCCCCACTCGGAAGGCTGGGTCCACGTCGATCGGTCGGGATTCCCTGGCTTGCGGGATGGAGGAGTCGCAGAGAATGGGGATGTGCGCCCCTGAACGCTTGACTAGCTCGCGAGGGGATGGCTACAGAAGCTAGCGTCCCCTATCGGGCTCCGATAAGTACGCGGAATCCTCGGTCCTGCCACTTCACCGTGCTGTCACGGAACCCCGCATCTCGCAGCGCTCGTTCGTGCGCCTCGAGCGAGACGGGGATTCTCGGTCCTGTGGTCCTTCTTGGTGGAATCTTCCCGGGCATGCGGGCCTGCCGTTCTGTGAGAACATCGCGCATCGAGGGTTCTTCCACCAACGCTGCCCACCACTTTTCCCACCCGGCCTTGAACGACTGTAGGCCCGCGCGCCCTCTCTCAGATTTCCGGTGGCGCTCGGCCGCTCCGCCGGAGCCCTTGCGCTGGATCGAGGGCAGAAAGTCACCATTGACGAGCAGCCCGCCGGACCGAAGCAGGGGACGAAGGCGCCGGTAGAGGGCACGGATCTCGTCCTCTTCGAGCCAGTGTAACGCCAGTGATGAGACCACGGCATCGAAACGACGGGCCGGAAGCTTGGATGCCCAACTCCTCTCCCTCAGGTCGGCCAGGACCCAAGCGGTCCGTTTTCGATACCGACGGAGGGCTTCCACGCCGACTCGGAGAAGAACCGGATCCGTGTCCACGGCCACAACATGAGCCCGTGGGAACCGTCGCAAGACTCGCGCAGTCAGAGCTCCTGGCCCGGACCCGAGGTCAATCGCCGTGAAGGGTCCAAGGAAGCGCGCACGGAGGACTTCGAGAATCTCCTCCATCCGTCGTTCGCGGGTGGGGTCGACCGTTTCGAAGAACATGGGATCCCACCTCTGGAGGAGCCCCTCGCAAAGACGAGTAGTGCTGATTCGTCCTCTGCCGGGTCCTCTCCTCTCCATCGAACCAGAACGAGCGACGCACGCCCATCGGCTTTAGGTTCGTGCTCGACTCTCGACACGCTCGGGCCCGGCTGATGTCGCCCCCATCAAGGGAGGAGCGGCCCCCGACCCGGCGATAGTCGAAATGGACGGGTCGGGACTCCTAGACTTGTGGGGACGGGGAGTCAGTGAGAACAGGATCGCGCGCCCCGCCTAAGTGGCCTTCTTGTCCTCGGCCACGAAAGAAGTCATCCGTTTGATCTTGCCGTTCTCCAACTCGTAGACGCTGAGAGCCCGGCCGACGAAATAGCCGCCCTTCTCCAAGGGTACGCGAACTACGCACTCAGCCACGACGACGTTGTTTTCCTCCGTCATCCGAGTCGCTTGGATCTGGAACCTTCGCGGGGCTTCCATGTCCTTGATGACCGCGGCCTTCCCTCGGACGGGAACTCCTGACGAGGGGAATCCATCGGCCCACTCCACGCGCTCTACATCATCCGTCAGGCACGAAGCCACTGCGGCCCAATCCAGGTTGCCCAAACTCGCTTGGTAGGTCTCGATGAGCTTCTTGTTCGAACTCATTCCCAGCGCATTCGCCGGCTCGGGCATAAATCCGACCATTGCGCGATGCGAAGATCTCCGAGACGATCGAAATTCGTAGGGGTCGGCCCAGCACATGAGCCATGCACTTGCGCGTTCTCTCCCGACCTGCCGAGCATTCGGTGGGGACTAAGTGATAGAAGATGCAGTTTTGATTCGGGTGAAGCAAGAGTTTTCTTTCCGGGCATTGATTGAGGTCTCGCCATCGGTGGCAATGGTCGTCCCACCCCCCAGGGGGTCGAAATGGATTGGTCGGGATTACCCGACTTAGGGTGCCGTGGACGGCCGATCAGCGAACCGCTGTGTCCCTCTACCCACAGTGCCTGGGGCGCCGGTGGCCGGCAAGGCGAGCCGACCGGGGAAGACGATTCTCTTTCCGTCTAGCTTAATCTAACGGAACCCGTCCCCGTTCCGTGGCCTCGGTCCGTCGCCTCTCCGCGATCATGTTCACCGACATGGTCGGCTCGACCGCTGCGGCCCAGTCCAACGAAGAGAACGCTCTGAAGCTCCGAGACGAACAAGCCGCCCTCGTACGACCCCTCTTCGCCGCTCACCAGGGGCGCGAGATCAAGTCCATGGGCGATGGATTCCTGGCAGAATTCGATAGCGCCCTTCGGGCTGTCCAATGCGCCCTGGACATCCAGCAGCATCTCCATGAGCGGAATTCGCAACCGGGCGTCGCATCCATCCAGCTTCGTATTGGCATCCATCTCGGGGACGTCGAACAGAAAGAGACCGACATCTTTGGAGACGCCGTAAACATCGCCTCCCGCATCGAGCCGTTGGCCTCTCCGGGAGGAGTTTGCATCTCGGGGGAGGTATACAGTCAGGTCCGCAACAAGGTTCCAAACAAGCTCGAGAAACTACCCCCGGCCCCGCTCAAGGGGTAGCAAATCTCGATTGATGTGTACCGAGTGGACTTGCCATGGGCCGCGGCGGAGACGGCTCTCGGGAGGGCAGGGTCGACGGGAATCGCGATCCTGCCCTTTTCCAACATCAGCCCGGATCCAAAGGACGAGTACTTTGCGGACGGTCTAACCGAGGAACTCATCACCGTCCTCTCCCAGCTGAGAGACCTCCGGGTGATTTCTCGTACGTCGGTAATGCAGTACAAGTCCACCACGAAGACGGCCTCTCTGATCGGCGTGGAGTTGGGGGTCGTGTCCATCCTCGAGGGGAGCGTGCGAAAGGCCGGGAACCGGATCCGGGTGACCGCGCAGCTGATTGATGCTGGGTCGGACCGACATCTCTGGGCCAAGACATACGACCGCGAGCTGGACGACATCTTCGCTGTCCAGACCGAGATCGCCCGGCAGGTCGCGGAGGCGCTGCAGGTCGAGTTGCGCGCGACCGACGTCGC